>OGOA01001201.1_pt1 | contig 13623 bp, 8 predicted proteins | sample 1573621 | NCBI WGS metagenome assembly OGOA01 (sample SAMEA2581917, study PRJEB24529) | metagenome | biome: Human gut stool | place: China | collected 2011
AGCCTTTAAAGTCGGGTAACTTTGCATTATTCAATTGCAAATTAGACTCTCTGGTATAAATTTTATAAGTCAAGACAAATGCCTCCTGCTCAAATACATTCGTTTTACTAGCCGTCGCAGTAATAAATAGATCTTGATCGGATACACTCGTACCGGAAGAGGAATGGGCGGAAGAACCTCCTTGTCCACCATTGCTGTTCTGGTCTTGTGGTAAAACCTTGATTTTTACTGAGTTTGATACCATTTGGTTACCATCGGCCACAATTGAAGCACCGCCAATTGTGTATTCACCGGCAGTATTGGCCATCAATATATACGTAAATGTAATACTACTCGTAGATGTTACGTTGCCATTTACAATCTGAGTACTACTTTGTTGTGAACGGCTTGGTCCCATCAACACATCAAATCCTTTGATTGATGGGGCTCGGAAATCTTTTACTTTTTGTGTAGTTACGGTATAAGATAGTCTGAATTGATCGCCTACTACTACTGCGTCAGGAGCAGAAGCAGTAAAAGACACTTTATCGGCAAATGCCTGAGTGCTATATGCTATCAATGCTATCAATATGATAATCAGTTTCTTCATTGCTTATGAAATTTATATCGTCAACTTTATATTACCAATCTTTTTCCAAACGACCACCTTGCATAACCTGCTGTTGCTTCTTTACTTTATCCTGTACGTCTTTCTCATCTTGCATCACAGAATTAAGCAATTGTTCAGCGTTTTCTTTTGACATCTGATTCTTTTGTTTCTCAGATTTTGGAGGTTGTTGTTGATCCTTCTTTTGGTCTTGCTTCTGATCGTTCTGTTTATCTTTGTTCTGGTCTTGCTTTTGATCTTGCTTATTTTCCTGATTATCTTTGTTCTGATCCTGATTTTGATCTTGGTTTTGCTGATTTTGTTGTTGATCTTTCAACAATTTCTGTGCCAAAGCAAGATTGTAACGCGTCTCATCATCTTTCGGATTATTCCGCAATGACATTTTATAGGCTTCTACCGCCTGTCCGTAATCTTTTCCAGCTTGAAACAAAACTCCCATATTATGATAAATATGCGCCAGCTTCATCTTATCTTTTTCAATTTTACCAGCAGCTACGTATTGTTCCATAGCTTCTTTAAACTTCTGTTGTTGAGACAACGTATTTCCTAAATTATACATAGAGACAGTAGATTTAGGATTTGCCTCCAATGCCTTCCGGTAATTCACCTCAGCATCTACAAAAACACTATCATTAAAGAAACGGTTTCCCTTACGGATATAATCTCTCTCTGCCTTTTGTGCAAATGCACCAGCCGCCAATAACGCAAACACGGCAAACAGAATATATTTACTTCTTGACATAAGCATAATTACTTCTTATTAGAGAACAAATGAATGTTCTTAAACAACGGATTCTTACGTTCCAATATCAACATTTCGGCTAACAATAAAAGCAATATAATCCATGCAACAGCCTGAAACTGCTCATTGAATTGAGTATACACTTTTGATTCGACATCAGATTTCGCCATTTTATTGATCTCTTGGTTTATAGCTTTCTGCGCAGAATTCGAATTGTCAACACGTACATTTACTTTTACTCCGACTCCCATTTATTCCACCTTCTTTCCACAATTAAAGCGCTGTTCCCGTTTACTGTTCCTTTGTAGTACTATTTTCTGTCTGACAATAATACCCCCTTTGTAAAATACTGTCTTTTCGCAGATATGATATGACAATATTTTAGTTTATCTGTATTTATCTGACAAATTCACTATACTACAAGTCTAATATATTTGCAATGCTTATTTTTATTCGTAATGATAATTTCAATTGAAATTATCGCTAAAACTATTAGATTTTTTTGAATTATATGTTATACTTTCAATGTCAGGTATATCCTGTGGATTGAAATAATTGTAATTTTCATTAACTTACAAGAGTAGCGGTACACTTTTCCATCGTGTACCGCCACTTCCATTTCCTGCAATATTAAACCATCATCATTCCGCCCAATTCCACTTCCAGTTTCAATCCGGTGTCTTCCCGGTATTGTTCCTCCTGCGTCAGCACATAAAAATCCTGCGCATCCGGGTCTACCGCTTCTACCATCCCCGCATCACGCATTTCTTCAAACAACATATTCCGTTTCTCATATTCCCCTTTTTTCCGAACACTTACACAATATTGCCCTGCTTTTCGCATACGGCTCTTTGTCAGTCCCTGCTGCCGAATTTCCTGCAAAAGAGCCTCCGCTTCCGGTTCTCTGTTGATATATACCGTAACTGTATTTTCCTCAATCAGATTAAATTCTCCGGCTACTGTTGCAAATTGATAATTTCCGTCCTTGAACTTGTCCAATATTTTCTTTATATCCAGGCTTTCGCCCTTGATGCGATATAGTCTCCGAAAATATTCTGTGATATTATCCAGTGCAGTAATATCTCTGCCCTCCGCCAGCAGATTTTTCGTCGTGTCGATCTGCTGCCGCTGTCCGGATACCCTTTCCTTGTCTTCCCACTGGAAGATGCGGACAATGCTCTCTTCCTTTCCTCTTTTATCATTTCGATTACAACGTCCTGCTGCCTGAATAATGGAATCCACACCGGCTAGTTCCCGATATACCGAAGTAAAATCCAGATCCACTCCGGCTTCCACGAGACTGGTCGAAATGACGATACATTTTTTTCCTTTTTTGTCATCCAAACGTTCTCTAATCTCCGCAAGCACTCGTCTTCTATGCGCCGGATACATGGTGGTTGATAAATGATAAACGCCCTCTCCCTGCAGCCGTTCGTAAAGCCGCTGTGCTCTTTTTCGCGTGTTCACGATACACAGTGCATGCCACTCCTGCTGTAGTTTCTCCGCCATTTCCTCTTCCGTGATGGTATCAATATTCTGATAGGTTACCCTTTCAAAAAATCGAAATTGTTCCTCTCTCCGTGGGCATAATTCCCGGGCAACATACTTTTCAGGCAGAAACTGCTGTAATGCCGGTTGTGTCGCCGTACACAGCACGATACTCGTGCCATATTGTTGCAACAGTTCCTCTATCATTGCCATGCACGGTTTCAAATAATTCGCAGGAAGCATCTGCGCTTCATCGAATATGATGACACTGTTTACTATATTATGTAATTTCCTGCATTTGGAGGACTTATTGGCATACAGGGATTCAAAAAACTGGACATTTGTGGTAACCACCACCGGTTTATCCCAGTTTTCCGCCGCCAACTGCATGGGTTTGAACTCTTCCGAGCTCTCATAGTCTACATTGCTGTGATTTTCCAACACATTTTCACTACCCAGGATTTCCCTGAACACCTGCGCATTCTGCTCGATAATACTGGTATAGGGAATCACATAAATCACACGGTCCATATGGTTCTCCACCGCATGCTGCAACGCAAATGCCAGAGAAGCCACAGTTTTGCCACCACCGGTGGGTACCGTAAGCTGAAACAATCCTTTGGAGGACTTTCCCATTTCCAGACAGTTCCGGAGAATTTCAGATCGTCTTCCATCAATCGTAGTATCATTCCGATTTATAAGCCATTTTGCTATGTAATTTTGCAATTTTTCCAAAAGAACATCCATGTTCTCTCCGGAATCCCTTTGAACCGTTCCGTTGTTCATAAACTGTTCTGTATCCAGAAAATCGGCATCCACCAGGCAGGAATACAGCATGCGAATAAATACACTCAGCGCAAAGTTTGGATCCTTTTCCGGATTCATGGCAATGGGTGGTGTGGTAATTTGAGGGATTTCTATTTCCTTTTCATACGCACTGTAATCGCACAACCTTTTCTTAAGTCTCCCCAGCAAAGAGGACGGCAATCCCTCTCGTCCCAGATCCGGCAACCCTGCATGATGCCCTGCTATGCAGTAAGTCAGAAGCCAATAGTAGCCATCTAAATTTTCGCAGACCTTCGCCCCGGCAGTGGAATGATCCACCCGGATATCCAGATTTTCTTTGATCTTCTTTTGAAATTCCGCGGAATATTTTCCAATGTCATGTAACATCCCACAACAATATCCCCAGTCCGCTTTCCTGAATTTTGCAGCAAATTTTTCTGCAAGCTCTGCGGTTCCCTGTAAATGTTCTTTTACTGATTGCTCTCTGTCCCCATCAATGTGTGCAAGGTATTTCATGTTCTTCCCCTCTTTTCTACAATCTATTCCCTCCGCTCCGGCAGCATCCCCTTGATCTTCGCTCCACTCAGGTCCACATCCAACACAATCTTCACCATCCAGAAGAACAGTAACAGCACCAGCATCGGGATCACGCAGGAAGTAATGATCATCACAGCCACTGCCTCAATAAAATGATTTAAGGAATTCTCCACTTTCTGCACCAGTTCTTCGGTAGAAACCGTCACGTTTTCCACAACATTTGTCACTGAATCTTTAGCGCCGGAAATAGCGTCTTTTGCCCAGTCGAAAATGTTTGAGACAGATCCTGAGTTATTGCTTTCCTTCTCCTGCACGTTACCTGTAACAGTTCCAGGAACTTCTGTTGTTCCGATTCCAGGTGTTTCCGTCGCATTAGTGTCATCGTCATCATCCGCCACGCCACTGTTTTCCAGTATATTCTGTGTGTTCCTGGCATCCTCAATGGTAGCTTCGATCTGGGCCTGATAGGTGTCTCCGATAAGGTCAGAAATCTTTACACTGGCCGGAACCACGAAGGAGATTGCCAAGCCAAACACCACCAGTTTTGTTGCCAGTTTTCGCAAGGTGGCATTTGCAAAAATCAGGTTGAATATCCACAAGCCACAGGCAATCGGAATCAGGTAGGTAAATGCCACATATCCGGTAATCGTCACTAGATATTTTTCAAGATAAATGGCGCAGAGAACCACCAGCAGATACCCGCTGACATCCGCCATTTTCTCCGCAATGGGCGTTGCCGTGTCTCCCGGAAGCAGGGTGATCAGCGCCGAAGTCACCGTGGATGCCGCCGTCAGCTCCATGACCGTCTGTTTTTTCTCATCCAGAGAGGCTATGGTTTTCTGGTGATTTTCCGGGGCGGAGGCGTATTTTCCGATAACGGTTATGGATAGAATAGCGACCAACAGCAAAATCACTGCCGTAATGCATTTTTGTTTGTTAAAGTTCATGTGATTACCTTCTTTCCTTCTCGATTTCGATATTATTTCCCACAAATACCCTGCCATTACATTTTTCAGGACGTAATATGAACTATACGCTACACTTTTCAGGACGTAATCCAATGTTATCTTACACTTTTCAGGACATAACTTCTATTTTAGGATGACGTTACTTCAAAAATCTCCGTAACATCTTCTCTTTCATCTCATCATACCTCTGGTACCGTATCGGCAGATCCGTCCATGTCTTTTTATCCACAATACTTCTATAATGGCTGAAAGTCTCGAATCCGGCGCGTCCATGGTAGCCGCCCATGCCGCTCTCGCCCACGCCGCCGAAGGGCATGGCGCTGGTGGCTAGGTGGATGATGGTGTCGTTGATGCAACCGCCGCCAAAATGGCAGTGATCCAAGATCCGTCTCTGGGCTTTTTTATCTTCACTGAAGAAATACAGTGCCAGCGGATGAGGATGTTCCTCCACACAGCGGATCGCCCAATCCACAAAGTCTCCCGTGGCTGCATGCGTCCCGGAAGCATCCCTGCAAAAATCATTTTGTGCAACACCTTTCTCTGCATCATGTGCATTATACGTCAGCACCGGCAGGATCGGTCCGAAGATTTCTTCTCCCATCACGGCATCTTCCCAGGTCACATCCGTCATCACTGTGGGAGCAATCCGCAAAGTCTTTTCGTCATACTGCCCGCCGCAGACGGTCTTTTCCGCATCCATCAGCCCCAGCAGTCTGTGAAAATGCTTTTCGTTGATGATTTTTCCATAATCCGGATTTTGCAGGGGATCCGCACCAAACTGTCTCGAGATCTCCGCCCGGATAGCTTCCACCAATCGGTCGCGGATCCTAACATCACACAACACATAATCTGGTGCCACACAGGTCTGCCCGCAGTTTAGATATTTTCCGAATACGATCCTCCTCGCCGCCAACGGAAGCTTCGCCGTAGCATCCACGATGCAGGGACTTTTCCCGCCCAGCTCCAGCGTCACCGGGGTCAAATATTCCGCAGCGCTTCTAAGCACCTCCCGTCCCACGGTCTTGCCTCCGGTGAAAAATATCATATCAAACCGCTGCTGCAATAATGCCTGATTCTCCGTTCTGCCGCCGGTGATCACAGCCACGTATTCTATCGGAAAACATTCTTCCAGAATATTTTTCAGCACAGCTGCCGTCGCCGGAGCATATGCACTGGGCTTCACCACCGCCGTATTTCCGGCAGCTATGGCATCGATCAGCGGATCCAGCGTCAGTAACACCGGGTAATTCCAGGGGCTCATGATCAGCACGGTGCCATAGGGTGACGGAGAGCGAAAGCTTATCGCTGCGAACTGTGACAGCGGTGTCGGCACTCTCTTTTCCTGCATCAGCCCCCGCAGATGTTTCTGCATCCAGGTCAGCTCCGAGAGCGTCAGTCCGATCTCGCACATATAGCTCTCCATCCGGCTTTTTCCCAGATCCTGTTGCAGTGCAGCATTCAGTTCCTCTTCATGGCGCTGCAGGGAGGCCTTTAATTTTCCCAGCTGTTCTGCCCGAAATTTCCGGGAAAGTGTGGCTCCCGTAGCAAAATATTCTCTTTGTCTGTTCAATATCGTCCGGATCTCCTGCTCTGTCATAGATGTCTCCTGCTTCTATTCTTTATACTGCCATAACTATTCACAAAACCACCTCTGAATAATTACATACTACCCAATTTTGAGTCTCGGTGCAACCGCTTCCCTGCTCATCCTATACACAAAAACGGCAGAGTTCTCACCCCACCGTCGTTTGTCTCTTCCTATCTTGATCTCATTTCTCCTATTTCCACGCAAAATTCACTATTCCGTACACATAAATGAACAACACCGCCGCCGGAACAAAATACTTGAACACCGGCTTCATCCAATGCTGCACTTTCAATCCTTTTCCCTCGTTGGCTTCCTCCAGGAATTTGTCCCAGCCCCAGCCGACCTTATAACAGCAAAATACTGCCAGCAGGATCGAACCTATGGGCATGATATTGTTGGACACCAGGAAATCCCAGAAGTCCAACCAGGTCGTTCCCGCCGCAAAGGGCTGAAAATGGATCACGCTGAAGCCCAACGCCGTTGTCAATGCCAACAGAAACGTTCCCACACCGCAGACGATACATCCTACCGGTCTCGACCATCCGGTCAGTTCCCGGACCATGGCCAGAATATTTTCACACACGCCTAGCACTGTGGACATGGCTGCGAACACCATGAACAGGAAAAATAAGGTTCCCCACCATCTGCCGCCTGCCATGTTGTTAAATACTGTCGCCATAGTATCGAACAGAAGGCTGGGACCCGCCGTCACTTCCACATCATAAGTAAAGCATGCCGGAAATATAATGATACCGGCAATCACTGCCACCAGTGTATCCAGGATAATAATATGGATAGACTCACCCATGAGAGAACGGTCCTTGCCGACATAGCTTCCGAAGATCGCCATACCGCCCATTCCCACGGACAATGTGAAAAATGCCTGATTCATGGCGCCCACCACCACAGAACCGGTGATTTTGGAAAAATGAGGGATCAGATAGAAGCTCAATCCCTCTCCTGCTCCCGGAAGTGTAAAGCTGTGCACCGCCAGCACCAACATCAGCACGATCAAGGCTGACATCATATATTTGGTAATACGTTCCAGCCCACCCTGCAGATGGAAGCTTAAAATGACAAAAGCGATCAGTAAGGTGAACAACAGATATGTCACATTCACCGAGGGCGTCGTGATCATTTTTTCAAATCCGAAATCCTGATTCTGCCCTGTCAGAAATTTTACAAAATAATAGAGGATCCATCCGGACACCACCGCATAGAAAGCGATCAGCGCAATGTTTCCGATGAGACAGACGATGCCCCACAGATTCCATTTGCCCCTGCCGCCGGATAATTTCCGATACATATAAAGTGGACTCGTCTGCGCCGCACGCCCCACGGAGAATTCCATGATCATGGTGGGCAGGCCCAGCACGATCAGGCAGATCACGTAGATCAGCATGAAGCTTCCGCCACCGTTCTGCCCGCACATCCACGGGAATTTCCACACATTTCCGCAGCCGATGGCGCACCCCGCCGACAGCATGATAAATCCCAAACGACTCCCCAGTCTTTCTCTGTTTTCCATACCCATGATCCTTCCCAAAACTACTTATTCTAAACATGGGATACGACATATATTTTTGCTGTTTTCCCATATTTTCGCCATCTTTTCACATTGACAGCCCTATTTTCTCATTATATAATTTTCTTAAATATTTGAAAAACAAATTATTTACATTGCATTGATCGAAGAATTGAATTTACAATATAGAAAGAGTATCTACCCTATGGATGTCAAAAATCTGGAAACCTTTGTTATGGTGAACGAACTGAAGAGCTTTACACTGGCGGCCGGACGTCTGGGTTATACCCAGTCCACCGTATCCTTTCAGATCAAACAATTGGAAAAGGAGCTGTCCATCCCTCTGTTTGAACGGATCGGGCATACCGTAACCCTGACCAACGAAGGGGAGAAGCTGTTACCCCTGGCCCAGCAGATTCTGCGGCTTGCTGCGGAAGCCACCCACATCAGCGGTAATACCGCCCCGGAGGGTCTGGTGCGGATCGCCATTGCAGAGTCCCTGGCCAGCTGGGAATTTCACAGCCGTTTTAAGGATTTTCATGAAAAATATCCGGGCATCCGCCTGAAGATCATTGCTACCAGTACTGACGAAATGTTCCAGATGCTGGGGCAGAATCAAGTGGACATTGTATACACGCTGGACCGCCGTATTTTTAATCACAATTATGTGACCGCTTTCGAAGCTCCAGTGGATATTCATTTTGTCACCGGTGCCGGTCACCCCTTAGCCGGACAGACTCAGATCACCCTGGAACAGATTTTGGAATATCCGCTGATCCTGACGGAGAAAAACATGAGTTACCGGGCTGCTCTGGATGATCTGCTCTCCCAAAACGGTAAGGAGACAATGCCCATCATGGAGGTGGGCGATACCCAGCTGATCCGCAATCTTCTGTGTCAGGGTCTCGGTATCTCCTATCTGCCGGAGTTCGTTGTAGCGGACGATCTGGCAAAAGGAAATCTCGTCAGCCTCCCCATGACGGAGATTCAGCCGGATATCTGGCGGCAGCTTTTATATCATAGGAACAAATGGATCTCACCGGAACTGAAATGTGTAATAAAATACCTGCAGGAGGAATAATCCCCTGCAGGTTTTCTATTATATATGGATGCCGGGGGCAAAAGCCCCACCTTTAATTCCTACGAATTGTTTCGTGCTGCGCACTCCCACACTTCTATCCAATATTCGCTTATCGAGGAATTTTCATCCCAGAAGCATTCCGATTCCATGTACCAAAAAGGCTGCCACCCATGCCACAAGACACTGCCAGAGTACCACGGCAATGGCCCATTTTCCACCCAGTTCTCTGCGGACAGAAGCGATGGCTGCCACGCAGGGCGTATACAGCAGACTGAATACCAGTAATGTAGCGGCTGCCAGCGGGGTAAGTACCGTGGCAATGCTGTCGCCGAACAATACTTCCAGGGTTGCTACCACACTTTCTTTTGCCATAAATCCGCTGATCAGAGACGTACAGATCCGCCAGTCTCCCAATCCCAGCGGCCGGAACACCGGAACCAACAGACCTGATAGCATTGCCAGCATACTGTTGGCTGAATTCTCTACCAGATTCAGTTTCAGATCAAAACTCTGTAAAAACCATACTACAATCGTTGCAATGAAGATCACAGTAAATGCCTTCTGTAAAAAATCTTTCGCCTTTTCCCACAACAACTGTCCTACATTTTTCGCTCCGGGCAGACGATAATTAGGCAGTTCCATTACAAAAGGCACCGGTTCTCCCTGGAACAACGTGCCCCGATATAAAAATGCTACCAGAATTCCCATAAGGATACCAAACAGATACAATGCCGACATGATCAGTCCACCCTTTCCCGGGAAAAATACGCTCACGAAGAACGAATAAATCGGTAATTTTGCAGAACAGCTCATAAACGGAGTGAGCAAAATCGTCATTTTACGATCTCTCTCACTGGTCAGCGTCCGCGTCGCCATGACTGCCGGAACCGTACAGCCGAAACCAATCAGCATGGGTACGATGCTTCGTCCGGACAGACCGATCTTTCGAAGCAACTTATCCATCACGAATGCCACACGGGCGATATAACCGCTGTCTTCCATAAGTGAAAGGAAGAAAAACAAGGTCACCACAATAGGCAGGAAACTCAATACGCTGCCCACCCCGGTAAAAATACCGTCGATCACAAGACTTTGTACTGCACTGTTGACATGGGCCGCTGTCATGGCTGCATCCGCAAGTTCTGTCAGTCTGCCGATTCCCAGTTCCAAAAGCCCTTGCAGCCAGGCTCCGATCACATTAAATGTCAAATAAAACACCAATATCATGATCACAATAAAACAAGGGATTGCCGTATATTTTCCGGTAAGGATCCGATCGATCTTCTCACTGCGGATCCGTTCTTTGCTTTCCTTCGGCTTTACTACCGTCTGTTCACATAATCTCTCGATAAAATCAAACCGCATGTCCGCGATAGCCGCACTCCGGTCCACACCACGCTCTGTCTCCATCTGGCAGACGATATGTTCCAGCATTTCTTTTTCATTTTCATCCAGCTGCAGCTTCTCCAGGATCAGATGATCTCCTTCAATGGCTTTGTTGGCTGCGAAACGCAGGGGCAGCTTTGCAGTCTCCGCATGATCCTCGATCAGATGCCCCACCGCATGGATGCAGCGGTGTACGGAACCATCATGATCGTTTTTATCGCAGAAATCCTGCCGCAGCGGCCGTTCCTGATATTTTGCCACATGGACTGCATGACGGATCAGTTCATCCACGCCTTCGTTTTTCGCAGCGGAAATGGGGATTACGGGTACTCCCAGGAATGCCTCCATGGCATTCACATCGATGGAACCGTGATTGCCGGTGACTTCATCCATCATGTTCAGGGCTACGACCATGGGAATGTTCATTTCCAACAACTGCATGGTCAGATACAGATTACGCTCGATATTCGTCGCATCCACGATATTAATGATAGCTCTGGGTTTCTCATACAGGATAAAATTACGGGATACGATCTCTTCACTGCTGTAAGGGGACATGGAATAAATACCGGGCAGGTCTGTCACCAAAGTATCCGGATACCCTTTGATGGAACCGTCCTTACGGTCTACGGTAACTCCGGGGAAATTTCCCACATGCTGATTCGAACCGGTGAGCTGATTGAACAGTGTAGTCTTGCCGCAGTTCTGATTTCCCGCCAGGGCGAACGTTAATGTCGTTCCCTCCGGCAAAGGATTCTCATCTTTTTTCGAATGGTATTTTCCATCCTCACCTAATCCCGGGTGCTCCGCATCCGTCACACGATCCAGCCCCGTATGGTTTTTGTCAGAAGAGCACCTTGGCTCCCACAAAGGCCCCGACGTTCCGGAAGCCCTGCTTCCCCTGCTGGTAAGCGGCAGCGCCCCAGAGGTTCACGTGCTTCGAAAGCTTTCCTTCGACACCGAGCTTCACTTCGCCGAAGTTCCGGTTCCCTTCCGCCTGGTCATGGACCCCGGCGTAGGTGACGCCAAAGGATTTCGTGTCGTGGTACCAGTTGAGGCTGAGGAACGGTTTGATCGCGCGGCCGGTTCTGTCGTTTGTGAAGAGGTGGTAGACCGTGGCGCCCACGCGGGTCCGGACGTTTCCGGCCCCGGTGCCGGACACCGTGTAGTTCTCGGCATCCACATGCTGATCCGCTCTCACACCCATACGGATCACCTGGGCTTCAAGCCGGAGGCGCGCGGCGTTCTGAGTGCCGTCCGTGCTCACCCAATCTTTGAGGCCAAACGTGTATCCGGCTTCAAGCGACGCGGTGAAGCCTTTCGAGTCGTACGACTCTTCGTCCGCGTTACTCGGATCCACCTTGTTCTTAAACTTCTGCCAGAGGAGCCACGTGTCGAGATACGGCCCGGTGCCGGCCGGCGCGGCATTCATGTACGTCGCGTAGAGACCGGCGGAGTAACCGGACACCTTTCCTTTAGACGTCTCTCCGATATCGGTTGACCGCGTCTTTTCACTCTGATGCGCGTACCCCATCATGAGACCGGCGTGGAACCGGTGATCACCGGACCCGGGCCAGCTGACGACGTCGCCGCCTACCTGCACGAGACCCCAGGTGCCGCGGTTAGTCAGCTGATCATCAAGCATCCGGGAGCGGGACTTCCCGCCCGCGGTTCGGATCCAGAGGTTTCCGGAGTGTTTCTGATCCTTCAATGCGTCCGAGTACCGCGTTTCACCAAGCCTATCCGCGAGCGACATTGTGAAAAGCGTGTTTGAGGCGATGAGGTTCGCGGTGTAACTCCCGAGTTCCGGCTTCACGATATGTGTCGTGGGATCCGTGGGGTCAGTCGGCTGAATGTCCGGCTGATCCGGAGTGACCGGGGTATCAGGAGTGTCGGGTGTATCGGGCGTATCCGGCGTATCCGGTACGACTGGATCCGGAGCGTCCGGGTCCCGTTCGCTTGTGAGGTACCAGTTGCTCCCGACTTTCTTAAGCGCGTAGAGATAAGCGCCGGCGGAGAGCCGATTCGGATCCGGTTTCGTGAACACCGCGTCTGACTCTCCATCCACTTCCACCACTTTGATCCCGGTGACCGTCTGAGCTCCGGACCCCGAGACTTTATTAAAGATGAGGGTCGCGGTGCCTGTGGCGCTCCCCTTCACGAGAAGCAGATCGTGAGCGGAATTGTCTCCATCGAGCACGGTATTCATGTTCACCGTGCCCCCGTCAGATGAATAGTCCCCGTCAATCGTGAGCGTCGTGCCGGTGAAAGCCGACGCGGACGCGGGTTTCGGGAAATTCACGGTGCCGGCGTCCTGCGTGAGGCTCGAGAGTTCAGAGTTTCCGGTGAGGTTCCAGATACCCGCGGGGTCCGTGAACATGAGATCCGCGGTGCCGCCTGAAAGCGTTGAGGAGCCGGTCCAGGTGCCGGCGAGCGTCACGGTCGCCATGGCGCCGTCCGACACCGAGAGGTCACCGGTCCACGCGGTGCCGGTCCCGAAGTCAGCCTGCAGCTGGGTCCCCGAGCCTGACTCGGTCACGTTCCCGGTGAGGGTCGACGTGCCGGAGAGCATCACTATGGCTCCTGCTCCCGAGGTCAGGCTGATATCCGCGAGGCTCGACGCCGTATCCTGCTCCTGAAGGAGGAAACGGCCTCCCGTTCCGTCCACCGAGACTTCTGACGTGCCGCCGGTCTGCGACGTGTACGCAGCGTCTCCCGTCAGCACCAGGTATACCCAGCTATCGGATGCCGTGATCTTATTCGCTTTCAGGTAGGAACCGGTTCCGCTTTCGTGAATGGCGACGCGGGAATCATTGCTGGCCGTCACGTTCCCAACCACCTGGACGCTTGACGCTTTCAGATCTCCGTTAATCGTGACACCGGTCGAAGGATCGGCATTATCAGAGAGAATCCCA
>OGOA01001219.1_pt1 | contig 13440 bp, 7 predicted proteins | sample 1573621 | NCBI WGS metagenome assembly OGOA01 (sample SAMEA2581917, study PRJEB24529) | metagenome | biome: Human gut stool | place: China | collected 2011
ATGTAGAAATAAGCCTGCCTTACTCATCGGTTATCATTCCCTTCCGCATACAGGTAAACAGGTATGCCATAAATGCTTCCTTTGTCTCTTTTTTCTTTCGTCGGCTGCAGAAAAGGCAGGAACCATTTTTCAGACGGACAGAGCCATCCTCCTCCACAGAGATCACCTGCGAAAAATTGAGGAGGAGACTGCGGCCGCTCATATAAAAACGTCCGCCCTTTGGCAGCAGCTCCATTAAATCCGAAAAGGAGAGGCGCGTGGCAACATCCCCCTTTAACGTGTGGATGATCAGGCGGTGATTCTGCGTTTCTGCGTATAAAAAATCATCCAGAAGAATCCGCTGGCAGGATGACTGCCCCTGTCCAAGGACAGCCTGAATCTCGATATAAGCCGGTTCGGCCCGAAAAGTGCGGATCTCATCGAGACACCAGGCCAGTGTGTCCGCATCCACCGGCTTTAAGAGATAGTCAAGCGGATGTACCCGGTATCCTTCAAGGGAATAGTCCCGCTCATTGCTCACAAAGATAAGAGGGATCCGCGCGGCAACAGCTCGAAGCTTTTCGGCTGTTTCAAGCCCGTTCAGGCCGTTTTTTGCAAGCATGATATCCATAAATACGGCGTTGAAAAGACCGGGGCGGAAAGCCTCTAAGAATGATTCACCGCTCTCATAGCAGGTAAAATCAGCCATTTCTCCATATTTCTCGAAATTCTTCTGTATTAAATTAATCAGATGCTTCTGATCGAAAACGAAATCTTCCACAATGGCAATATGCATCATAATTGCAGCACTCCCTTCACCACGATGCTTCTGAACCAATTAGGTCGAGGTTTGACCATTTGCGTCGAGGTGGTTTTCAGAAAAACACGTAATTGATATACTATTAGTATAGAAGATTATACGAAAAATGTAAATATTACGGGAACTTGATGTTTATCTCAGTCGAGAAGACTTCCACCTCTTTTTGGTGGTAGTAATAGCAAATTTGTCTCAGTGGGAGGAAAATGGTATGAGAAAAAAATCGAAACGAATTTTAGCAGCTGCATTGTCAGCTATATTAATATGGAATACATGTGAATGGCAGCCGCAGGCATTGGCGGCCGGTTCGCTGCAGCGGATCGGGGCTGAAACGGGAGCAGATGATACTGCGGAAACAGCAGAAAAAGAATCTGTATTAAAAGCTTCTCCGTCGAATGCTTCTCCATCGAATGCGGAAATAAAAGATAACCGTGGCGAGTCAGGTACAAGCAAAGCAGAAGCAGGAGCAGATGCAGATACAGGCAAAGCAGAAGCAGGGGCAGATGCAGATACAGGCAAAGCAGAAGCGGGAGCAGAGTCAGGTGCAAACAAAGCAGAAGCAGGGGCAAACGGAGCAATAGCAGGAACCGAGGCCGGAACAAACGGAGCACCAAACGGCACAGCAACAGGGGCAAAGATAGAAGCGTTCCTGGGGCTGGATGAGGCTATTGCGGTGCAGAAGCTGTCTCTGGGTGCCAAAGAAAGCGATATCGTTCTTCCGGATACTCTGGAGGTTCGGATGAAGCAGGAAACTTTAGAGGATGCTCCAAAAGCAGAAGGGAAACTGCAGATAGATGCGGAAGCTGATGATGAAAAAGAACGTTCAGAAGCGGAAGCAGATGAGAATATCAGCCGAATCTTTGCCCTGACCTGGAAGCTGGATATTGGTGAGAGCGACTACCCGGAATTTCATGGCGGGATCTCCCCACAGGACTATTTTGAAGAATTTGACGAGGATGGAGAACCTATTGAAACATCCTATAAGACCTGGGCAGGCTATCATGAGGCAAACCAGGACTACAACGGCAGTGCCTATGTCTATACACCGGTTTTGCCGGAGGAATATTCACTGGGAGAGGAGGCAGAGCTTCCGGAAATCTGCGTTCTCGTAGGAGAGATGCAGCTGATGACTCTGGCAGGCGTGGAATATAACCTGAATAATAAGCATCTGCTCATTAATAGCACTAACAAAGATCGGTTTAATGGAAAAACCATTACCGGCTCCTATTGCCCGAGCACCCGGCCGGAGTCGACTTATACAGACATCAAGGGCGGTATCATAATTGATAATGTTACGGTCGATCTGACGATTAAAGATGTAACGATCAAATCTGATGGGGCCAGAGGATGGAATCTGGCCGGTATTTACCTGAAAGGCAATGCCCGGCTGAATCTGACCTTAGAAGGAACCAATACACTTGTGGGACTGGATGATGGAGCCGGAATTGAGGTGGGAAAAGATGCAACGCTGGTTATTACGGAGCAGAGTACCGGAAGTCTGAAGGCAGTGGGAGGTGCCTATGGGGCCGCCGGTATCGGAGGAAAACCCGGAACAACAGGTTACGAAGGTGCAGATAAGAACTATGGGACAGGAACGATTATAATCAAGGGTGGAAGCATTGTAGCTGAAGGTGGAGCTTATCAGGTTTCCCAATCGACGCGTTATCATGGAGGAGCCGGAATCGGAACCGGTCTGTATGGAATCGGCGGAACCATTGAAATACTGGGCGGAAGGATAACCGCAGCAGGAGGAAGGGAGACAGGAGCCGGAATCGGAGGCGGAGCTGGTGGAGGTGTAGACACCATCGTGATCGGCGGGACGGAAGGCGAAGCTCCCAATATAGCCGTATCTTCTTATAATAATGGCGAATTAGGATATCCGGGAGCTGCCATCGGCACCGGATGGAATGGAGTGGATGGTTTACAATTATCCTGTGGCGATATCCGGATATTAAGTGGATCTGTGGAGGTAACGGGCGGAAATATTGGTTATGGAGTGTTAAAGCCTTTGTCTGGAAATAGCATGAAAGGCGGCAGTGTCACTATTTCCGAGGAGGTGCAGTTAGAGCTGCCACTTGAAAGCAAAATTGAGCCCCGGGGAGACTGTACCTACGGAAAGAAAACATTCCGGATCACCGTATATGATAACCAGCTACCAGATGGAACCTATCAGGCTGACATATCCCTGTATCGGGAAAATGATACAGGAAAAGACTCTCCGGTTTATCAGACAAAGGCAGAAATGACCGTCTCCGGATTCAGGGGAACGATACCGGATATAACCCAGTGGATAGGCCATTCTGGAAATATGCAGATGGTTGTAGAGCTGAAGCCTTCCGGTGGCGGGGAAGGTAAGACGATGGATGGAAGGGTTGTTCTAAACAAAGGAAAGGATGAAGCCATCTCCGTCACGCTGGGAAAAGCCGCTTACCAGAAGACAATGGATCTGACCATCCATGATGACCGTTTGAAGAATGATAAGAATTATACACTGACGGTTCGACTGGGGGAAGAAGCAAGCGAAGGCGGCACTGCACCGGATGTAGTAACCTATTCATCTAAAAAAGCTTCCGGTTATCAGATAAAGACCGATAAAGTCAGCTGGTATACGCCTCTGTCCGGAGTGGTTCCGGTATCGGTTCAGGTAAAGGAAGAAGGAGGGGAAGGAGAAAATACGAATAGCTTTACAGTAACAGGATCCCTCTCGATGGAGTCAAAGGAGGAAAAGAATCTTTCCCTTACCATCGGAGAACCCTTGTATCCTGTCCGGTTCCACTTCTACTCATCCAAGGTGCGGGCGGCAGAGAGGGTATCCCTGACAGCCGGACGGCTGGCTGGAGCCTTAGAAGCTCCGGTGGAATTAAAGCAGGACAAAGGCCAGTTTGCCTTTGACGGGAAGCTGACAATCGATGCAGAAGCAGGCAATCATGCATATGCTCTGGCATATCTTCCGGCCGGAAATTACCGGTTTGTGATAAATACAGGCATCACAGAATTAGGCAGCTCCGATGGAAGCTTTACTCTGGACAACGAAACGGTAAAGGCAGGGGATGCAGGAACGGATATTACTGTATTAAATGAGGCAGAGGCGCTGGAGGGAGAGCTGGATCTGTTCCTTGGAAATATATCTTTTTCCGAGGAAGATGGTAAGCTGACAATATTATATTCTAAAACAGATGGTTCCGGCCAGGTGGTTACAGCAAGGTTAATAGACCAGTCCTATGATAAATGCTATCGGATCACTTCATCTGGGAATAATGTAGAGAAGTATCATCTCTCCGTGGATATCCCAGCTTCCAGGGAACTAAAGCTCGTATTAAAGAACCTTACGATTACACCGGCAGAGGCTATCGCACCGATTCAGATAAACGGAGAGTCCCAGGTGATCACCTATCTGGAAGGGAAAAACAAGATTTCGATTAATAAATCAGAGAAATCTTCTTCACCTGCCGGCATCAGCGTGGCGAAAGGTGCAAAGCTTACGATTGACAATGAACTGGGGCAGCAGGGCTCCATAGAGGTGCTCAATAATACAAATGTAACCAGGAGTGGTGCAGCAATTGGAGGAAATGGAGAGCAGGATGCAGGAATCATTCACATCAAGGGGGGAACTGTAAGTGCAACTTCCGCTTCTAAAGGAGCGGCTATTGGTGCTTCGGTAGGAAAAAGTGTAGAAGAAATATGGATTAGCGGAGGAAATGTAACTGCAAAAAGTAGTGGTGGTGCCGGAATCGGAACAGGAGGTGCTTTTAGGAATGAGGAAAGAACCGGTAAAATCGTGATAGAAGGCGGAACGGTGAATGCAAGCTCGTGGAGTGGTGCCGGAATTGGAAGCGGTTTTGGATATGTCCCTGGAAGCTCAGCGATAATTGCAAAGATTGAGATTCATGGTGGAATGATTACAGCCTATTCTTATGATGGTGCCTGCATCGGAAGCGGTAGAGACAGTTCATCGAGTGTACTGATTGACGGCGGCACCATATGCTTAGTGAAGAAAAATAATGAAAGCGGTAGGAATGCTGCTCATATTGGAAAGGGGTATGAGTCTACACAGGCACCAACCGATGTGACGATTACAGGTGGAACGATCTGTTTGATAGGGGCGGATAGAAATATACCGCGACCGATCATTTATGGCTGGGAGAAGGCAGGCGAAAAGTGGCAGAAGAATACAGCAAAAGATGGGAATGGTAAGCCGGTTTATTTCACCACAGCGGATCTGACCGGTATCTATGAGAATAATACACTGGTTGAAAAAGCAGGTATTGAAGGAAGCTCCTACGGCTTTAAGGATGTCCGGACAGATTCCAACGGAAAGATTTATATGTATCTTCCGGCATCGGAGGCAGTGAAAGCCACCTTTGGCGGTGTGGAATTTACCGGAAAGGTTGAGGCAGGTAAGGATGAGAATGTATTGGAGCGTAAAGAGACCTATATTGATTATCAAAGGGAAGTCCTGAAAAATATGGCTTTGTATGATCTCGAATATGCGCAATCTATGATGGTTGAAACTTGGACAAAGATTCCGGCAGGCGGCGAGGTGTCTCTGACGGGAATTCTGGATAAACAGCTGGAGAGTGCGACCGAGATTACTCTGTATGTGCGAAAGGCGGCCGCAGGTTCCGAAGCAGCAGGCGAAGCAACCGAGATAAAGCTTCCGGTAAGACCGAAAAAACCGGATCCGATACAGGGAACAGATGTAACGAAAGACAGCTACTCTATCAGGGTAAAGGGACAGCCCGTTTCCGGTTGTGAGTACGGAATTTCAAAATCTGCGGATGGTGAGCTTCAGTGGCAGCCAGGGACTCAGTTTAGTAATCGGTTTAATGGTCTGACTCCGGCTAACACCTATTATATAACCCTTCGTGTGAAAGCAACAGACAGTAGCTTTGCATCGAAGCCGGCTGAACGCTTGTCGGTGACAACACCGGATGCATTACTGATCGACGGGCCCGCCGGTAAAGTATCCTTTGAAACGACGGGAACCTATGGACAGACACTTGATCAGATTTCGGTACAACTGGCAGAAGGATTTCAGGTTGTTAATTATAGTAGATCACCGGTTTCTGGAACATGGAGCTTCAGTAAGGATCAGAAAGGAACGCTCGCTTCATCCATTTATCCGGAGGTAAAGGGAACAACTGCATATCAGGTAGAATTTATCCCGGATGGAGCGTCAGAAGGGCAGTATGGAAATAGCTTGAAAAGAAGCGTGATTCCGGAGATATCTCCGAAAGAGTTGACCGCAGTTCTTAAGACACCCATTGAAAAGCCCTATGATGGAAGTACCGATATCGCATTAGAGGCGACGGTAGAGATAGGAGCTTCGGGTCAGAGATACAGGATCAGTGGCCTGAAGGGAAGATTTGAAGATGCCAATGCCGGAACAGGTAAGACGGTAACCGTTGATTCTTCAAAGGCAGTAATTGAGGCAGATGGCAGCACGGGCACGGTGAATCTGCAGAATTACCGTGTGGTATATCCGGCTCAGACGAACGGAACGATCCGTCCGATACAGGGTTCGGTTTCAATCGATCCGCAAGCATGGATTGGAGAAAAAACCTATGGAGACGACAGCTTTTCCTTGACAGGTGTGAATAAAGCGGGAGATGGAGCTTTGAAGTATGAAAGCTCTGATAAAACGGTTCTCACCGTGGACGCACAGGGACAGGTGACCATCAAAGGTGTCGGTTCTGCAAAGGTAAGCATCACCATGGCAGACGGAACGAATTACCTTGGCACAAGCACGCCGGCAGAGGGAACGATAACCGTTAAAAAAGGAACACTCATCCTTACCTTAACGGCTGTGAACCGGAGTACCGGAGCGCAGCAGTCGGAAGGGATCCTTGGAACCTACGAGGATGATTTTGATATCATTGCAGGTATTAAGGGAGCGTATGGTGACAAGCCGCAGGGTATGATCCGCTTCTATGATAATGGAATTCAGAATCCTGATACGATCCCTGTAGGGGAAGCTGGAACTGCGGTCCTCAACCTGACGAAGCCGGGAATCGCATCCGTAGGAACGCACCGGATGACCGCCGAGTTTGATTTTGACACTAATCATGATTGGGCGGCCAAATACAACACGCCTGCTCCGGCTGCGTATACCTTCGCGATCGGAAAGTTGGCTGCACCGCAGATCACCTGGCCGGCGGCAGCGTCGGTGAAGGCGGGAAGTCCTCTGAGTGACTCTGCCTTATCAGGAGGAAGCACCGAATACGGAAGCTTTGCCTGGAAGGATCCAGCCCAGACGGCACAGGCAGGCACCCATAGCTACGAGGTGGTATTTACACCGAATGAATGGGCATCCGCTCGTTATGAGATCGCAGCGATGACCGGTACGGCAGAAGTGACAGCAACGGAAGATAAGCCGGGCGAAACGGAAAAACCGGGCGAAACGGAAAAACCGGGCGAAACGGAAAAACCGGGCGAAACGGAAAAGCCGGGCGAAACGGAAAAGCCGGGCGAAACGGAAAAGCCGGGCGAAACAGGAAAGCCGGGTGAAGCAGGCAAGCCGGGAGAAACGGGAAAACCAGGCGAAACAGGCAAGCCGAACGAATCGAACAGAACGGATGATTCCGATGATTCGGATGAGCCGGAAAGACCGAGACACCAAAACCCGTCCTCCGGTAAGGATAAAACCTCCGGCAGCGGTGCAGTCAGCCACGATTCAGTCAAAGGAACGATCGACAGTATAACAGGAATTATCACAGGAGAAACAAACAGCTTTGTCAATGACGGAAAGAGCCATTGGATGCTGGATGAGCATGGCTGGTGGTTACGCTTTGCAGATAATACCTACCCGAAGGGAAGCGTACGTGATTCCGGTGATATTTCGCATAGCTGGGAGCAGATCAACGGAAATTGGTGGGCCTTTGATGAAACGGGTTATGCCAAGACAGGCTGGTTAAGAGATGAGAATTACGGCGGCTGGTTCTATATGGATCCGGAACACGGCATGCAGACCGGCTGGATGCTTCTCAATGGAGTCTGGTACTATTTTAACCCGATTTCCGATGGAAAGAGAGGGATTATGTACGCCGGACAAAGGACACCGGACGGATACTATGTAGATAAAAACGGTGTCTGGGACGGAAGAAACAAGCAGTAAAGCGAGTTTCAAGCCGAACCTCCGTGAGACTTGGCGCGTGATTCCGGTAAGAGAAGCTGGCGTATTCCCGTAAGAATCATGGTGCATTCTCGCAGAGCGATGCTCTTGTACGAACTATAGAATAATCCGGAAGGGATCCGCAGGCTTTGGAATCCTTCCGGATTTCTATTTGCTTTGTCAAACACGTAACGAAATTTTTACTTGACAGTTCTATGTTTTTTCATGTATGATAAAAATAGTGTGAAGAGACATTTATCGTTTTCATGCAAATGTATGTAATGACCACTCCCGCAGAACAGACTACGGAAGTTAAGCCCATCGGACAGGCGGGTCAAGCGCCGCGTGGGGTTAAGCCCACATTATTGATTGAGTTAAAAGCTCAAATTTATAAGTTGATTACTTTATAATCAGTGTTTGAAAAACACATCATCTTGTGAATCGGTCAATAAGTGCAGGGACAATATATTTGCGATTGCAGACTTGGAGGAAAAAACGATAAAGGTCAGAGGCAGACGGGAGCGGAGTGACGCGCCCCAGACCCCAATGGAATAGAATCGTTTTGAGCAGATGATGGTTTTGGCGTCATCTGTTTTTTTATTATTCAGATGATGCGCAATCAATAAAATGCATGAGGAACAAAACCATGGACAGAGAGAGACAAAAGAAAGCCCCGATCTATGAAGCACTCGAGGCATTTAAAAAGAAGAGAGTTGTCCCGTTTGACGTGCCGGGACATAAGAGAGGACGCGGAAATCCGGAACTTGTACAGCTTTTAGGAGAGAAATGTGTATCTTTGGACGTAAACTCGATGAAGCCGCTTGACAACCTCTGTCATCCGGTCTCCGTAATCCGTGAGGCGGAAGAGCTGGCGGCGGAGGCATTCGGAGCGGCCAGCGCCTATCTGATGGTAGGCGGAACGACATCTGCGGTCCAGAGCATGATCCTCTCGGTGGTAAAAGCCGGAGATAAGATCATCCTGCCGCGAAACGTACATAAGAGCGTCATCAACGCTCTGGTGCTCTGCGGCGGAATCCCGATCTACGTAAATCCGGAGATGAACCAGAGACTCGGTATTTCGCTGGGAATGCAGGTCGAAAAAGTAAAACAGGCCATCGAGGATAATCCGGACGCGGTTGCGGTGTTCGTCAACAACCCGACCTATTACGGCATCTGCTCTGATATAAAAACGATCGTACAGCTTGCCCATGCGAGAGGCATGAAGGTCCTCGCGGACGAGGCTCATGGAACCCACCTGTATTTCGGAAAGAATCTTCCAATCTCCGCAATGGCAGCGGGAGCTGATATGGCGGCAGTATCCATGCACAAGTCCGGCGGAAGCCTGACCCAGAGTTCGCTTCTTCTTTTAAATAAGGGAGTGAACACCGATTATGTGCGCCAGATCATCAACCTGACCCAGACCACAAGCGCCTCCTATCTGCTCCTTTCCAGCCTTGATATCTCAAGACGAAATCTGGCTCTCCGCGGTGAGGAATCCTTCGCGAAGGTCGTTGAGATGGCAGAGTACGCGAGACGGGAGATCAACTCCATCGGCGGCTACTATGCTTACGGAAAAGAACTTGTAAACGGGGACAGCATCTTCGATTACGATGTGACGAAGCTTTCCGTGTATACAAGAGACATCGGACTTGCGGGAATTGAGGTCTATGATCTCCTGCGCGACGAGTATGATATCCAGATCGAATTCGGTGACATCAGCAATATTCTTGCTTACATCTCCATCGGAGACCGGATTCAGGACATCGAGCGTCTTGTTGGGGCTCTTGATGATGTGGAACGTCTCTACAAAAAGGACAGCGCGGGACTTCTCTCCGGTGAGTATATCTCTCCGAAGGTCGTGATGTCCCCGCAGAAAGCGTTCTACTCCGAGAAGGTCTCTGTTCCGGTGGAAGCATCTTCCGGAAGAGTCTGTGCGGAGTTCGTGATGTGTTATCCGCCGGGAATCCCGATTCTGGCGCCGGGTGAGATGATCACGGACGACGTGGTCCAGTATATCCTGTATGCGAAGAAAAAGGGATGCTCCATGCAGGGAACAGAGGATCCGGCGGTGGACCATCTGATGGTGCTGGCAAACATATAGCATGAATTTTTCAAGGCGCAGGACCTGGCTGTAGGAAAACAGGCTGTCTGCCTGCATACAGGCTTTGGCCAATACGATACAAGGAGTCACGAGATATGGAATTCTGGTTTTCAGAACTGCACACCGGAAACGTAAAGCTGTCCATCAAGATTGAAAAGCAGCTGTTTTCCGGGGAGAGTGAATATCAGCGGATCGATGTGTTCGATTCCGAGGAATTTGGAAAATTTATCTCTCTGGACGGGGAGATCGTATTCTCCGAGAAGGACGAGTTTATTTATGACGAGATGGTGACCCATGTGCCGATGGCGGTCCATCCGTGTGTGAAGGACGTACTGATCATCGGCGGCGGCGACGGCGGTGTCGCGAAAGAACTTTTGCAGTATGACTGCGTGGAACATATCGATGTCGTGGAGACGGATGAGATGTTTGTGGAGGTTTCAAGAAAATTTTTCCCGGAGGTGGCCTGTGCCTTAGATGATCCGCGTGTCGAGGTCCACTATGATGACGGTCTGAGATTTTTAAGAAACAAGAAGGCAAAGTATGACCTTATCATCAACGATTCCACAGACCCCTTCGGTCATACAGAGGGATTGTTCACGAAGGAATTCTACGGTAGCTGTTACAGCGCCTTAAAGGAAGATGGGATCATGGTCTACCAGCACGGAAGCCCATTCTACGATGAGGACGAGCTGGCCTGCCGCAGCATGCACCGCAAGGCATTCCGCTCCTTCCCGATCAGCCGTGTGTATCAGGCGCATATTCCAACCTGTCCGTCCGGATACTGGCTCTTCGGCTTCGCTTCAAAGAAATATCATCCCATCAAGGATTTCAAGCCCCGGGAATGGGATGCATTAAATATTGAAACATGGTATTACACGACACATCTTCACATGGGAGCGTTCATGCTGCCGAAGTATGTTGAGGATCTTTTAAAAGAGGAGGAAAAATAAACATGAGCAGATTAATGATCATCGGCTGCGGAGGTGTTGCGTCCGTAGCAATCCACAAGTGCTGTCAGAACAGTGATGTATTCACAGAAATCATGATCGCAAGCCGTACCGTATCCAAGTGCGATGCCTTAAAGGAGAAACTTCAGGGAACTACAAAGACGAAGATCACGACCGCGAAAGTGGATGCTGACAACGTGGACGAGCTGGTGGCTTTAATGGAAAGCTACAAGCCGGATGCAGTGTTAAACGTTGCACTCCCGTATCAGGACCTGACGATCATGGACGCATGCTTAAAGGCTGGCGTGAACTATATCGATACCGCAAACTACGAGCCGGAGGACACCGACGATCCGACATGGCGCGCGATCTATGAGAAACGCTGCAAGGAAGAGGGCTTCACCGCATACTTCGATTATTCCTGGCAGTGGGCATATCAGGAGAAATTCAAAGAGGCTGGACTTATGGCACTCTTAGGAACAGGTTTTGACCCGGGCGTCACAAGCGTCTTCTCCGCATATGCGTTAAAGCACTATTTCGATGAGATCCACACCATCGACATCTTAGACTGCAACGGCGGCGACCACGGTTATCCGTTCGCTACAAACTTCAACCCGGAGATCAACCTCCGCGAGGTATCTGCAAACGGCTCCTACTGGGAGAACGGCCACTGGGTAGAGACAAAGCCGATGGAGATCAAGCGTGAGTACAACTTCCCGCAGGTCGGTGAGAAGGACATGTATCTTTTACATCATGAGGAGATCGAATCCCTTGCAAAGAACATTCCGGGCGTAAAGCGCATCCGCTTCTTCATGACCTTCGGACAGAGCTACCTGACCCACATGAAATGCTTAGAGAACGTTGGAATGCTTTCCACTTCCCCGGTAAACTTTAACGGACAGGAGATCGTTCCGATCCAGTTCTTAAAGGCTCTTCTTCCGGATCCGGCATCCTTAGGTCCGAGAACCGTCGGAAAGACAAATATCGGCTGCATCTTTACCGGTGTGAAGGACGGAAAAGAGAAGACGATCTATATTTATAACGTATGTGACCATCAGGAGTGTTACAAGGAAGTCGGTTCCCAGGCCATCTCCTACACGACAGGCGTACCGGCAATGATCGGTTCCATGATGGTAGTCGACGGAACCTGGAAGGGCGCAGGCGTATTCAACGTCGAGGAGTTCGATCCGGATCCGTATATGGAAGCGCTGAACAAGTGGGGACTTCCGTGGGTTGTGGATGAGAATCCTCAGATCGTGAAATAAAAAATTGAAAATGAATGACTGTTCGGCAGATTCGTGCTGTCCGTGGGAAAAATACGGAATGTGGAACAGTTTCAAGTACAGAAAACACCTCTGGCAGGAACGAGTTGTCAGGGGTGTTGCTGTATTGTGATGCGGCAGTAGAAAAATGAACTTCGTTTTCTGGTAGGGCTGAAATGTGTATCAGAAACGAGTCAGTAATTGGAGAACAAGATGAAGATTAATGAATTACCAACTCCATGTTATGTGATCGATGAAAAAAAACTCAGAGAAAATCTGGAGATTTTAAAGAAAGTGAAAGACGACACCGGCTGCAAGATCCTCCTTGCCCAGAAGGCATTCTCGAACTTCTTTGAGTACCCGCTGATCGGGCAGTATCTGGACGGAACCACAGCCAGCGGTCTTTTCGAGGCAAAGCTTGGATATGAAAAAATGGGAAAAGAAAATCACGTATTCGCTCCGGCCTTCAAGGAATCGGAGATCGGGGAACTCACCGATATCTGCGAACATCTGGTATTCAATTCCTTTTCCCAGCTTGAAAAATACGCGGACTTCTGTAAGGAAAAAGGCGTCAGCATCGGCATCCGCGTAAACCCGGAGTGCTCCACCCAGGGCGACCACGCGATCTACGATCCCTGCGCGCCGGGATCCAGACTCGGCGTGACCCTGGCAAATTTCCGGGAAGATCTCGTGGAAAAGCTTGACGGGATCCATTTCCATACCCTCTGCGAGCAGAACTCAGATGATCTGGAGACGACTCTGAAGGCGGTGGAGGAAAAATTCGGAAAGTACCTGAAGCTTCCGAATATCAAATGGCTCAACATGGGCGGCGGACACCATATCACGAGAAACGATTACGACATCGACCGCTTAGAGCGCTGCATCCGCCATATGCAGGAGACATATGACGTCACTGTCTATGTGGAACCTGGGGAAGCCGTGGCATTAAATGCGGGATATCTTGTGACGGAAGTCATGGACATTGTGGATAACGGAAGCGTCCAGGATCAGGACACTGATCCTGGACGCTTCCGCTGCCTGCCACATGCCGGACGTGCTGGAGATGCCCTACCGCCCGCCGTTAAAAGACTCCGGCGAAGCAGACGAAAAGCAGTATACCTACCGCCTCTCATCCATGACCTGTCTTGCGGGTGACGTGATCGGTGATTATTCCTTCGACCACGAGATCCGGATTGGTGACAGACTTTATTTCGAGGACATGT
>OGOA01001225.1_pt1 | contig 13308 bp, 10 predicted proteins | sample 1573621 | NCBI WGS metagenome assembly OGOA01 (sample SAMEA2581917, study PRJEB24529) | metagenome | biome: Human gut stool | place: China | collected 2011
AATATCGCCCGTATTTTGATAAATTGCATTGGCGAATTTCTGTGATACATCGATGGTACTCTTATTCCCTTCGAGATCGGTTAATTCTATTTTTCGAAAGTCTATTTTCATATAGGATATAAATTATTAACTCCAGAATAAGTATCAGCTGTTATAAACGCTTTAGCACTCCATGCATCCATTGTTATTGTTGTAGACAATCTATTATTTGTTACTACCCTCTTTGCGTATTCTGAAAAGTTAACAATAACTAGCATCTTATACATAGGAGAATCGCATATACGCAATACATACTGTCCGTCACCCTGCATGACTACACAATCAATAGGTTGTCCCGGTTGTGGATATTTATGGTTCCATAAGTCTGTACCATTGCCGTATATATGAGCATACATATCAGCATTTGTATTCCACAGCATTGTAAGTGTAGTCATTTGATAATGTCCGAATTGCCCTCTACACCATAAATCAGAAGCGTAAAATCTCCATGAGCGACTCTCATCGTAGTTATACCCTTGTTGGTATAAATCACCTCCAAACCATGTAGTTGCAAAATCTATATTTAAAGAAGCCTTAGTATCTGCTGTATCTCCAAAGGTTATTGATCCAACTTCTTCTCCTGCCGCATTATTTGCTGTTAGTTTCTTAAATGACCCAATCGCACCTTTAAGGTGGGTTACTTGAAGAGTATCAACATCAATAAACTCTGTCTTTATCTTGCCGGCTTCTATGAAAGTCTTTCCGCCTACGTTTATTCCACCGGTTTCTGGAAGAGATATTTTACCGTCAGATGTTAGCTCGACACCTGTAACATTATGCTTAATAGAGCCTTCGGTCATTATCCAGCCCTTCGTTTTATCTAAGTTTCCAACAAATATTCCGGAAGAACCGAGAACATCAATCGTCGCATTCTGCGCAAGAAGGACGTTTGTTGCCACGTTTTCGAACTCGCTGAACTCTTCCCACTTCGTTGAGTCAAAAGAGGAGGTAGACGTATGCGTAATCTTACAAAGTTTGTTCTGACCGTTATAGATTACTGTATCTATGAAGGTCTCATTGCGGTAATACTCGGTATTGGCTTTCCATACTCCACGGGGACGGAGCATTGCACCGGGTAACCCAGTTTTTCCTTGGCTTCCAGTGATGCAAACCGGATCGCTTTCCCATGTCGAACCATTCGTATAAGTTACCTTTGTTTTAGTCCATATGTACTTACTATCCTCCCATGTTGGAGACGTGGTAGACCATGCTCCGCCTTCCAATGATGAAGAAGAGATTGAAAGGTAAAACAAAACATCAACGGCACTTATCCCTACGCCATCGTTTCCGCTTGGTCCCTTTCCACCTGTTACACATACCGGATCTGTCTCTGTATATGTATTGTTAGTGTAGGTGATAACTACACGTGTCCAGATGTATTTGCCATCCTGCCATGCCGGAACAGAAGTCTGCCACGATCCACCGGTAGGCGTGCTGTATGATGTAGACAGGTAATATTGTTCGGCAACACTCTTGACTCCGATCCCAGTTTCACCCGTGGAACCGGTAGAGCAGATAGGGTTAGTGGTTGTTGATGTGCTGTCTGTATATGTTATTACTGATCTAGTCCAAATATATTTCCCATTTTCCCATGTCGGAGGCGTTGTGCTCCATGAACCACCAACCAAAGAATTAGAAGAAGTAGACAGATAATACTCTTCGACAATGCTTGATATTCCCCTACCATCATCCCCTGTACTACCCTTACCTCCGGTGATACAAGCGGGATTGGTTTCAATAGATGAACCGTCTGTATATACCACTTTGGTTTTGCTCCAAATGTATTTCCCATCTACCCAAGTTGGTGAGTTTGTAGACCATGAACCACCGGAAAGGGAGGTTGAAGAACTGGATAGGTAATAAAGGACATCAACGCTCTGTACGCCTTTACCGTCTTTTCCATCCTGTCCATCTTGCCCATCTTCCCCTTTAGAAATAACCTTCAACCAGTCAGTAGAAGAATCTGACGGCTCCTGCGTAGTCGTAGATTCAATGCAAATCCATGTGCTTCCGTTGTGGGTTACTTCGTCATAATACCAATACGTTCCGGATTTCCATTCACCCTTAAAAGCCGGAACCGGTACTTCCGTCACACCGTCATTTGAAATCTGCTTGATCGTACCGGTCATGTAGATTCTGTTAAGATATGCACTATGTCCGGTCATATCCATTCCAAACAGTTTCAGGTTAGACAGGTCTCCCAACTGCATGGCAATCATATCCTTTGTGATCTCCCAGTTGTTTACACCTTTAAGGAAACGGATATAATTCTGCGTGGAATAGCTGGACTTCTGGCGTTCTGCATTGGTGAAGTTGCCGTAGCAAACAAAGTGCATAGCCTTTTGAGGATGGTAAGTATATCCGCTGCGGAGAACGTATTTAAAAGAATCATTATCCAGCTTTTCTGTGATCCGGAAATAGGTCGTCTGAAAGCCTGTGTCATTGTTAAAATTAGCCTTGCAAATATCATCCACTTCAACAGCTGCAATCTCGCCCGGTTCAAGCTTCAGGTAAACGATGCTGTTCTCTTCGTCCACTGATTCGATTATACCGCCTCCGGGTGCGTTCCATTCCTCACCCGTGATAACTGATACCCGGTTGTATCGCAATTCCGGCACTTCAAGGAAATCACGTAGGCGCAACGATTTCGCATCTATATCACCGGATGGGGTTATCACCCAGCCAAGTAACTTTTCAGCATAATCAACAGAAGATATATTGCCGGAGAAGGCGGCATTATTGGCTGTAAGCTTATCAAGCACCTTTACAATATTGCTGCTCAATTCTGTTGCAGTTATCGTGTCCGTTACAATACCTTTGGTAACGTTAATGCCGTTCAGGAATGAAATAAGCCCTAGTGCTGTATCATCTTTCGTCTTACTTATAGCATAAGCTATAATCTCCTGAAGCACTCTTTTTGCAGAGAATACGTTTCTGTCAGACGGGATTGTCTTGTCATTAACCCCAATAACATACACACTGATTCCACCACCTCCAACAGCAGAGCCGGAATAGGTTTGTCCCTTGTAAGTGAGGGAATCAAGCTTGCTCTCTATCTCACCGATACGGGAATATGAAGCCGTCTCACCGACTGTATAAATCGGGTGATCGTAAGGAATATCCAGCGGCCACTCGAAACCGATTATTCTTGATCGTCTGCCTTCCGGGAAAAATGCCTTATTTATCAGGTTGACCTTAGCCCCGACTTCGTATGTACGGATATTACCTTTATTGTAGATGAAATCAGCATCCATCTCACAATCGTAGGTGGACGGGTCAATCATGGATTTCTTTACGTACTCCTTTGCCTTTTTGAGTAAATCCTGCTCTGCGTCCGGCAACATCTGCTCGGAGATGTATGCGGTATCAAAGCCGTAAAGGATATATGTGTCTGCGGGGACTTCTTCACCGTCCTCCATGTGTGCGGTTTGCGGATAAAGAACATCATCCGGAAGAAAGCGACCGTAATCCTCATTGCGGACAATTTCGAAGGTTGTTCCGGTGTTATCGCTTTCTACAATATTGATAGCAAAGTCCATCCCGGCAAGCTTGCCAGTTTGGAATATCATGTGAAGTTCCTCACCATCCAGCCTAAAATCTTCTGTAAAGTTCTTCAGTCCCGTATCTTTGAAATTATAGATCCGATATTCCTTATCGTTATCGTCTACCTTGTCATCGTGGCTGACACTGGATATTGTGCCCTTGTATTGGGGATATTCATCCTCAAATATAACGATCTCTTCGATTGCTTCCTCTTCTGGCATTTCCACGTTATCCGGATCATTATAGCGTTCATCTCCGATATTGATACGTTCACCGGTCGGGCTGTATTTATAAGCATCTACATAAGAAATACCCTCCGGGAGCATAAGACGTTTCTGAACAACTCCGTTAAGGGTCATTTCCTTGTCATCCTTACTGAAGTAGTTATCGGGGACTTTACCGCTTATGATGTTGTTAATGGTGTACCGATTACCTAAAGAGGCGGTTACACCTTCCGGTAACTGGATAATGTTTGCTGCGTCACCGGTTAAAAGGTCGGGATTGTAAACAGCAGCAAAAGTCTGTCCGGCATTTGCACCGGAAAGGAATGTTACGGAAGTCGTTGCAGAAGAACCGCCATACACGTTAATATCGTATGTTACATACGCCTGAAAAGTCGATAACAGCTCGGAAGAAGCTGGAGCTGGTACGTGAACGTATACCCTTACTTTTAAATCAGAACTGTTTTTGTCGATAACCAACGTGTCGGGAACCTGTATTTTAGACACAATCTCATATTGTTGATTTTGGGCTAATGAAACGGTCTGATTACCAATAATCACCTCTTTTGATTCCCCGGAAACATTATAGATATATGACGCCTTCAATATATAATCTCCTGCCGGTAGAAAAGCACGGTTCCCTATTTGCGGAACGGCTGTTGATATATTGATTGAAATTCCTCCCGAAACAACTTTATAAGAACCACCCTTGGCTGATGAAGCTAAAGTCTTATCAAGCGTCCATTCTGTATAAGAGGGAGTAAAAGAACCGCTGCCTTCGTTGCTACTAGCGGTATAGTCTTCCTTATATGTAACTCGTGACGGAAAGTAGCTTATTTTGAGCGGTCTTGACGTATCGGATATATTACGTCCATTAACCTCTTTTACGTCGAATATCAATTCTTTCCGGTAACTGGAAGGAATGTTACGGGTAGAACCAAAAGCGTAGATACGGGTCGCATAAGTGGTCTGGCTGTCGCTGCGTGTCATGCTGTTGACATTCACGTTTTCTGTGTCTGTCAAATCACCGGCTTTGAAATCAACGGGTGAGCTGTATTCACAACGTCCGAAATGAATAACGTGCTCTGTTATCCACCATTCACACTCCCAAGTCTCCGCCATCTGTGTGAGAGCGTCGATCAGATTCACGTTATCGTAGGAAATGAGCTTGGAAGTGTTTTCTACTGTGCTGTCAATCTCGTATGTAAACTCTTCCTCTCTGAACTTATATCCGAGTGCATTCAGGTTATCTAGAAAAACATTTAAATGCGTGTCAAGGGTAGCGGTGAGATTCCATGCGGCTTCGCGTCCGGTGGTTTCCGGTGTATAGAAAAACTTCTTGTTCTTCCATTTCCAGTAATAAGCATCAAGGCGGAGTTCGTAGTCGTATGCACCTGTCGTTGTATTGTAGGTAGGCTTATAAAGGTCTACAAGCTCAAATATTCCCAACTCATTGTCTACGTAGTCGCCTAGTTTGAAATACACCGGATTGGAAAGGCTAAATAGCAAAGTGATATAATCTTCCTGCATCAAAAGGAAGTGTCTTTTCGAACCCTCATTGATAGTAGTCGAAAAGCGAATGTTGCCGGATATGTCTTTGATGTCTACTAATTCTGCCATATCACAAAGTTCGCAGATAGAAACGTCAAAACATAAAATCCGGCAATCCTATGAACCACAATTTGCCTATTGTGGTAATTTTACTCTCTATTACCCGGATTTGGCTCGTTAAGCTTTACCGAAATCTTTGAAAACGTCCTTGCCGTATTGAAACCGAAAGGCTGTGAACGGGTGTAATATAGATGATAAACCTCCTCTCCTAAGGCGGGAACCTTGACAGTAAATTCCCCTTTTGTAATCTCATTCAGAAATGCCTTATACTTGGTGATGTAGTCAGACGGAGAACTTCCTTGTAGGGTAAAGGTTAGTGTTATATCCCGTTCGTCAATCTTCCGATTGGCTATAATTATTTTCTTCCCGTCCTGTAAACGGGATTTATTCTCTATAACTTCTTTCATTGGAAGCGGAGCGTAGATAGCTTCAATGAACCCATCTCCCATTCTCACGCCCCACGTTGCGAAAGCGTCTTTATTGTTAATTAATAAGTCGGCCATATATTATAATTTTGATGTATTTCGTTTAACTTCAGCAATATCCGTCTCAATATTCTTCAATGACTTGTTCATGCTTGTTGTATCATCATGAATACCAGTCAACTCCTCATAAGACAGCCTTAACAAATCCCGTGTCTCACTAGCAATGTCCTTTATCCCTGTGGTATTGGCAATAATAGGCAGCATATCCGCTCTCAATTCAAGAATAGACATTGTTTGTAGCTGATTCTGATTCTTGATTTCCTCTCCGGCAATTTGCAAAGCGGTGAAACGTCCGTTAAGCTCGTCGATTGAATCCTGTGACGCAGTGGCAAAGCCTTTCTTTGAGGCTTCTTGGGATGAAGATGAAGACCATCCAAAAACTTCCTCCAGTCGATCACGTTCCGCCAACATCGCATCTGTTATACTTTGTTGCATAGAACGCAACCTGTCTACTTCTGATTCACTGAATAATCCATCTTCTCCAGCTTTAGACCAACTATCATAAAGTTCCTGTATTTTAGTATCGTAGTTCTTGGATATAACAGACTGAAGTATGGATTTTCTTAAATACTCTTCAAAACTATCGGCAAAATCTTTATTGGTGCTATCAAGATCAGATAACAGGCTTACGTAACTATCTCGGAAACTATCAAAGGATATTCCTGTAATCTGCTCCTTTACTGATTCTATGATTTCCGCCTCCGTCTCTCCGTATTGAATAATATCATCCAAATAACCTCTAAAATCCGTGTCCATTTGTGACCACAGACCGGAATAATTTGTCTTTATCCACTCCAGTTGATCGGCTGACATATAAAGCAGGTTCCACATATTGCTGAATTCGACACCTCCAAGAGCACTAGATATTTCTCCAGCTACATCTTTCCAGTTCTGACCTTCATATTTATAGGAGCCTTGCCACATTCTATACGCCATAGAGTGACTGCCTGCACTTGCTCCAGCGTCTAAGCGTTCACTAGCAAGCTCCCTAGTTATATCTCTTTCGGCTTTCAATAGGTCTAAAGCTTCCTTGCCCGCTTTGGTTGCTTCCGCTCCGTATGATTCATTTATATAAGCTTTTTTCTTATCTAAGAGTTGATCCCAAACATCAAGTAATACGTCATACTTGGCTACCATTTCGTTGTAATCAGAATAGTTTGCACCTCCGAGCCCCAAATCAATTCCTAACATCTTGAACGGAACCTCAATAGTTCCACCAATGGCACTAATAACATTGTTCACAATATTTTTGCCAAATTCGACTCCTCCATCTTTCCCAAATTCATCAAGAAGAGAGAGGACAGCTGCAATAATTCCTCCTATTTTGCTACCGGATTCACTTAACGCATCTACCAATCCTCCAACAGCACTACCAAAGCTACTTAAGTTAAATTCCGCACTTCCCAGTTGCTGCATAGCATCAGCAACAGCCGTTATATTACTAATTGCCTTATCCCTGGATTTTTCAACATTGGTCTGTGCATTGACTTGTGTATTTTGAGCTTTATTTACTTTCTTTTGTGCTTCTTCTTTTTCGGCATCCGTTCCTTTCTTATTAGCTTCAACCAGTTCCTCTTCTGCTTTTTTCAGTTGTTCTGTAGCATCCGCTAACTCTTTCATAGAATCAGCCATACCTCCAAAGAAACCACCTTTATCGACAAGGGTATCATTGATGGAATTTATTGCGGTTTCAATAACTTGTATTTGTTCCGGAGTAGCATTTTTGAATTCAGAAGACTTCTTAAACTCCTGCAACTGCTTCTTTATTTTGGTTAGTTGATCTTTAGTAACTTTGCTCAAATCACCGAAAATCATTTCCCAATTTATTTCCTCTTTAAGCTTACTCAAATCCAAGTTAGCTAAAGCTTCCTCAAACTCCTTTTGTAAGGATGCTGCTTCTCCGGCATTGGCGGCTTTATTAATAGCATCTGCATATTTCCGAGTGATGGCCTCTTTTTTCTGTTGGAATGTACCATATTTTATGATATATTCATTCCACGCCTCTTCTTGGTTACGTATTTGGTCGTTAATTTGGCGTTTACTCACATATCCAATAGTAGCATCAATAGAAGAGGTATCTACTTTAACAGAAGAAGGATCGAATGTTTTCTTTTTATAGTTCTTATTTTTCTTTACATTCAATTCTTCCCTTGCATCAAAAAGTTTCCTTTGATACTCAATCTCTGTCCGAATGTAATCTTCTCTCTGGCGTTTTAAGTCTTGTATTTCCTTTTTGTTATCCAAAGCTCTTTGTGCCCGTATTTTTGCTTCCCCTTCCTCCATCGTATTAATACGAGCTTGGAAAGCCTGATTTTCCAAATCTTCTTCTCTTCGCTTTCTTTCAAGAGCCTGTTTATCCAAAAGATTGGCTATCTTCTTTTGTTGGTCTAAAATAGAATTGTAATCTTCATCTGGATCTTCATACTTTCCACCTAGACCAGCAACTGTTACCAACTTCTCAAGAGATTGAGACGATTTTTGATAAGAATCTTGTAGATTTTCTTGTATTGCTATTTCTCTATCAGTTTCTTTTATTCGGTCTTTTATTCCCTCAATTTCTTTAGCTAATCCGGCATAACTTTCTGGTCTGGCTCTCATTTGAGAAAGCTGTTGAACCGTTGCTTCTTTTGCAACTAATTCTTGCTCTAATCTCTGTTTTGTGATATATGCAATATTTTTAGATACTCCAGCTTGAAATGATTTATACCAATTCTTTGCGATTTGATCGGCCGCTGCTGTCGCTTTAGCATTTGCTATAATTTGCCTTGTTTGCTCTTTAATAGACTTTGCGACCTCACCATTTTTTATAGATTCATCTGATAAGTTTTTAAGATGAGAAGGGAACGATCTTTTCAGCTCTTTTACTGCATTATTCCTTTCTTTTGTAGATTTAGTTACATCTGTTGCAATCTTATACAGACTGTTAAGTTTAGTAATTTCTTTTGAACTTTGTTCTATTCCTGTAGATGTTACATTATATAAATATCGTTGAGCTGTATATAAATTCTTGATAGCTTTTTCGGCTTTCCCTAAACCACTAATCCATTTTACAAGCTTATCTCCGTACAACGTTAAAAGAGTGATCCCTACAGTTAAAGCCGTCTGCCAACTAACTATGGAAGAAACAACCTGTTTCCAAACAGGTGTAGCAGCTTGTCCACTCTTTCTCAAAGCTTCAAACTGAATCCTAGCCCTCTTTATTTCATCGGCAAGAATTGGCAAGTTATTAGAGATAGCCAAAAAGAAAGTTCTCCACCCAGAAGCCAAAGAAGGGAGCTCACGACCTATTTGTTGAATAGACATGCTTAGTCCATTCCAGCCGCTTGCATAATTACCGACATTCCTTTGATGATTCCCAATCGTTGCATCTAGCTCTTTTATTTTTGCATCTGCCTGTTGAATAGAAACTAATAGTTCTTTCCCGAATGGAGATGTTCGCTCACTTTCTGTCAATGCTCTATAAGCAGCTCTCATCCTACCTAAAGATTGAGAAAGAGCATCCATAGAAGTGGCGACAGCATTGTCTAACTTAGCGTTAGCACTCAAACTCTGTCTTACTTCAGCAAGTGCTGTTTTATGAGTAAGCAAAGAGTTATTTAATTGTTCCAGTCTCCTTTGTTGAGCAGATGAAAGGCTAGAAGATTCCCCCTGTGATTTAGTGATCTTTTTTATTTCTGCGTTAAGTAGCCGGATCGCATTTTGCTCTTCTATTAACCTCTTTATATTTTGTCCTCTCGTACCAAGAACATCACCGATTTCAGCTTTTAGTTCTTCATACGCTTTAGCCTGCGCCTGAATAGAAGCTGTTTCCGAAGCATTATCGGAAGAAAATGATGAAGTACTAGAAGAAGATACATTATTTACTTTTTCCGCCTGCGACATTTTTTCCTGTGCCCGAATAATTTTATTCGAAGCATCAATAATTTTATTTGCAGACGTTGTTATCCTAGCCTCCGTCTCTCCCACCTTAGCGGCTAAGGCATCATATTGAGTTGTGAGACTCTTTAATTGTGCCTCCAAACCTTGTGCTATATCAATATCTACTTTTACATTGATACTTTTCAATGACTTCTTTACATTCTCGATTTCTTGCTTCAATTTTTGGAGCTTCTGAATGTCACTGTCTACATTTGCAAATATCCCTGCCATATTTATTTATATATTTTCTTTTGGACTTGCCTTATTGCGTATTTTCTTGCTGCCGTCAACACATCATATCCCTTTGATTCTACAAAAGAGGCATAAGGCATTCCGTCAGCTAAATATAATCCGTCTTGTGGCTTTTCCGAGTATATCAACATATTTTCTGTATTTCTCACAGCTTCGGGATGCCCTCCATCATCTCCTACTTCAATAGCTACTATACGCCCATCTCTTACCACACAGAAACCAGGAGCATTACGTAGATTAAATGTATGATTTTGATATTCTCCGTTTTTCTGGGCGTAACGTATGGCGTCTTTCCCTATTTCTACTAACTTAGAAAAGAAAGCGTCCTCTATTTGTTTTTGAAGTTCGCTCAATCCGCTATCATCCCCTATGAATTCCATACCTACTTATTTTGACGCCTTCGTGATGCCATATCTTTACCCTTCACTTTCTTTATTTTATCTCCAAATACTTGATGTATTTTATCACGTTGCATTAAAACCAGATTTCTATATGGTATTTCATATACAACTTCTTTATAAGACAAATGCAAATTTTCCATGAACGACGCAATTTGTCCTAATAGCGTTTCATTACCGGCTATTTCGGTGTCGCTGCCAGCAGGCTTACGTTCTTCGCTAAGCCGACAGCTTTCTGAAAAACCGATACATCAATCATTGAGATTGCTTCTTCCACACCATTTACGCACTCTTCATAAGTACCTTTAGAAAGTTCCTCAAAAAGACTATCATCACCGTTAATAAACCATGAAAGAGCGTGAGCATAGTATTTTAAATCTGCTAGAGAAATCAGAATCTCTCTTAATGTTTCTCCCTCTCGCACATCACATAAGTATGATATAGCATTTGACAAACTGTGTATAGTTGGAGGATATATTGTATATCCTTTCTTATTCACAATAATTGTCCTAAAATCATTTCCAATAATTGATTGTGATATAACTTTTGCTCCTTTGTTCATAACTATCTTATTAAAAAGGGGCAAGAACGACAAATCCTCACCCCTCACCACTTTACAATATAGATAATGTCTCTGACGGTTGCGTCCCATCTTCTCCTGAAGAGCCATAGTTTGCAGTACTCCCAGCGTTCACCCGCCTTGATCTAGCTGAATAACTATTTGAATTCGTAGCTGTTTCAGAAGAAGCAAGTGCTACATTTTCAGATCTTCATACCCCTTCTTTTACTTCACTCGCATCAAACCAGTATTCCGGCATAACAGCCTCATTTAAAGGTTCTAACATCGTAGCTACAACTGCAATACCAACCGCACCATCAGTATTGGCTTCACGAGCTACTACATTTGCATAAGGAAGAACGCAATACTGATCGTCTTGCGTTAATGCAATCAAACATTTTTTCACCTCCACAATACCACGGGCACGCTTCCAACCTTTATCGGTATTAATAATTTCACCGCCCATAAGTTCTTTTTTTGTTGCATAATCATAGCGACCAATCGTGAAGTTAAAGGTCACATCTCCCATTGCTTTAGCTCCCATACGGTAAGTTGAACCTGTCAGCTGATTTTTGTAAGGTTCTTGCGTAGGATCTCCTTCTTCAATGGTCCACGTGTCTTGATGCACATTTTTAATCTCGGTAGCAGATCCGTTCGTTTTTACTAGGGCATATAACGCTGTACCTGTCAAATCAGCTGATACTGCATCTTCATCGGCATACCATAATCTTTTTATATCAACCGCTGATATTTGTATACTTTCCGCCATATCTTTTATATTTTTATATTTAAAACTTTAAACTTTAAAACCACATTTACATAACTACATGCAAGCTTTAAATCTTCTTCTATCCCTATCCGGTCTATTTCCCAATGATATTGAGTACTATCAAACACTCCACTTTCTCCTATTAAAAACTGTTTTGCAGTTCTTTCCAACTCGTTTAATCGTACCGTATTAGTCTTACCACTGGTCAAATATGGAACGCAGATGTTGATATGAGGATAACATATCTCCCAATAAGTTTCCGGCTCCAAAGCGTCTCTTACAACAATCACTATTAATTCGTTTTTTACACCTTTCTTAATGGTATTCCAACTGTCGTAAACGTCTTTTATCAAGAAGTCTTTTAGCTTATCACACAAAATCTTATATATGTCAGTCGTTACAATCATACCCAAATATCACATCTACCCTTAAACTCCTCCGAATAGCATTCGGCATTCTTCTTCACATCTCCCTCTCCTACAGTATTTCCTTCAGCATCCAGACACCTGATATGAGATCCTAAAACAATCTTTTTACCCTCATAAACCACATGGTAATTATATACCCAGCGCTCACCATTGACAGAAACTTCCTTTTGTTGGGAGTTGTCATGGCAGAAGCAATCTGTTACATCTTGCCAAGACTCTCCACCGGTTCCCGGTATTGGTCGGTTATACTCGTCGTTCTCTTCTGGAGTAATAACCTGTATTTGTAATTTATGTGGGGCAGTTTCTAGCATATCACCAAAATGTTACTTTAGGTTTATCTGTATTCAGTTCGTCCTTCAGTCCATACTTATTGCATTAAAAAGAATAATAGGACTTTATACCAGAAATATCCCAAGAAAGAGACTTTGAATGACCGTTTTCTGATACCGATTTAGAAGTAGCTCTAAGCAATAAGGAGGGAATAAATCTTGCTATCGCAACAGAGATAGACTGCATATTATTTTCAGTCATTTCCCCGTCAGGGTCAACCCCGGAAGAAAGATTAATCTCTACCAAGTCAGCCTCCGACAATAATATGCCGAAGGACTGAAACTTTTGCTTTATGTAGTCACTAATTATCATACTTACGCATTCATCGTATCCAGGTCAAAAATTACAATCTTGTTTGGAGATGTAAATTCCGGAATCCATTCGGCTCCATATTCCATGAAGCGGCCTTCATCCGTACGTATGTTGGAAATATACATGCCACCTTCTGAACGGGTGTAAGTCTTTCCCGGAACCGGATCGGTTATTTCATACGGAGTATGCCAGCGCATCTTTCCCTGTTTAGGAGTGGTAAACAAAGAAATACGGTTGTCTTTAAATACCTGTTTGAAAGTGCCGTCTGACAATTCCACCAAATCTTCGTTGATTACGATAGGCGGCAAGCCCAATCCTCTAAAGATAGTGGTCGCCATCTCACTGGACATAAGCCCGGCAGACAGTCGGACTTCTTTAGAATCAAAGCTTTGTTTGTAAAAATCCCCAAAGTCCTTTGATCCAATAATGCTGTTGATAAAAGT
>OGOA01001260.1_pt1 | contig 12926 bp, 15 predicted proteins | sample 1573621 | NCBI WGS metagenome assembly OGOA01 (sample SAMEA2581917, study PRJEB24529) | metagenome | biome: Human gut stool | place: China | collected 2011
TAACATTTGTATTAGGTATATATGTATCGGGGAGCGGTATAGATGTGTGGGCAGCTGAGGAGGTCAGGGATTTGGACTGTACGGTTGTTATTGATTATACAATCAATGCTATATTTAACGAGCACAGAAATGATAGTAATGGTAATCCTACAGATGACAGGTGTGATAAGGTTACAATGAATCTACCAAAGACATACACGATACCAGCTAAAGTTAAAGCTGTTCGACATGATAATGGAGCAACGGATTATTCTGTAGTAGTTAATGTAGATGATACTTGGAGTGGCTCGAAATATTGCGTTGGAGATAACTATGAATACTGGCAGGGTTCAAATATTGTTTGTACAGGCTATGTAAAAGCAGATAATCTTACAATATCGGGTACAGAAGTAGGTAAAGATAAATTTGATAGCAATGGCTATATTAAGCTGGATGTAACAAAAGATTACAAAAACTCTTTTGATTTTGGTGTGACAAAGTTATATGATATGAATCCAAACTGGGAAGTTGATTACATGAATCCCAAAGGAACAGGAATAACAGGCGTAAGCCTTGAATTTGTTTATCCTACATATACGATAGAGTATAGTAATAATGATGGAACAGGAAGTATATCTTCATATAATGTGGGGTATAATCAGAATTTCAAGATAAGTGACGGTACAGGAATATCTAAGGCAGGGTATGAGCTGGATAACTGGTGTGTATTAAGAAAGACACACAGGAACAGTTATAATGATTCCGACATAATGACAGAGGTATTCTGTACAGATGGTCAGTGGCATGAATTTAAAGATGCTTATGCAACCAACACGGCAGATGCAAAGTGGCAGACATACAATAAAAACTCGACATATATAATGGATAATGATTGGGTAAAGGGAGATGGGAATAATGTATTTGTATTCTGTGCACAGTGGTCACCTAAGAAATACAATGCTACGGTAAAACAGTCAACGGGTATCTCGAAAATAAAAGGTGGCGGTGATAGTTACTGATTTAACATCTTCAAAAACTTATAATAAATATGCTATGAATATTATTTATGTACCACAATAATATAACCTATTTATTGATTTTTTATATATTTACTGTATCTTTTATTGTACCTTTTTTTGAAAAAAAGACGATTTTTGATGATATTAGATAAAAAGATAAAATACCAATAAGCCTAGTATTTATGCCTTTTACAGCGTTTGATGAAATAAGACGAAAAACATCCATCGTTTTAAAATTCCCAATATAATCCGCCACTTCCCCACTACACCCCTGTTTCAACAAATATCAATTTTCAAAATGTTACTCAATATTCACATGGGACAAAATTCACATAAAAATTGCATCAAATTTTGCACATAAAAATTGTACAAAAAAATTCATACTTTTTGTTGACAAAATGAGATTAATGATATATTATAATCTAGTGTGCCGCTCAGTTAGGATATAAGCAGGTATTAACCTCTCCAAAACTGGCGAGTAATTATTTTAGGAGGTGCCATATGTACGCAATTATAGCAACAGGTGGTAAACAGTACACAGTTTCTGAAGGCGATATAATCAATGTAGAAAAGCTTGGTGTTAACGCTGGTGACACTGTTACATTTGACCAGGTTCTCTTTGTAAATGACGGAGAAGCTAAGGTTGGAGACCCTACAGTAGCAGGAGCTTCTGTTACAGCAAGCGTTGTTAAGGAAGCAAGAGATAAGAAAGTTATCGTTTATAAGTATAAGAGAAAAACTGGATATCACAAGAAGAATGGCCACAGACAGTCATTCACTCAGGTTAAGATTGAAAAGATCAATGCTTAATTATAAGTATTTGCCTGAACGGGAGTGTTATTCATGACTAACGTAACAATCTATACCAAATCATCTACGGATGATATTGTTGGATTTAGGACAGAAGGACATGCCGGTTACGCAGATGCAGGATATGATATAATATGTGCTGCTACTTCTGTATTAGTAATCAATACAATCAATTCAATAGAGCAGTTTACTGATTCTGATTGCAAGGTTACAACTGATGAAGACAATGCCATTATACAGTTAATGGTGCAGTCTTCGACTCAATCAAAGGAATTATCGGTATTGTTAAAAGCTCTTGTATTAGGACTTAGTACGATAGCTGATAATAATCCGAATTACTTATCAATTACATTCGAGGAGGTGTAAACTATGTTAAATTTGAACCTTCAGTTTTTCGCTCATAAAAAGGGTGTTGGTTCTACAAAGAATGGTAGAGATTCAGAATCTAAGAGATTAGGTGCAAAGAGAGCTGATGGACAGTTCGTTTTAGCTGGTAATATTCTTTACAGACAGCGTGGAACAAAGATTCATCCTGGTGTTAATGTAGGTCGTGGTAGCGATGATACATTATTCGCACTTGTTGATGGTACTGTTAGATTCGAAAGAAAGGGCAGAGATAAGAAGCAGGTTTCTGTTTATCCTGTAGTTTCTAACGACTAATTCTTAGTTCATTTTAAGCTCCAAGTCTTCGGATTTGGAGCTTTTTTTCGATATAATGTAACCACATAAATATGAGATAGATCCATGTATAAGCAGTAGCAATCAAATATATGTATATGAACATGTATTTTAGTATTGTTTCATGTGTATTTATTAAATGGCTGATTATTTCCGGGCGAAAATAATCAGCTGATTGAACAAGTCGCTCAGAAATGAGGATAATATGTTTTCAGATAGAGCCAGAATTTTTATAAAATCAGGAAAAGGTGGCGATGGCCATGTTAGTTTCCGGCGTGAACTCTATGTTCCGGATGGTGGTCCTGACGGCGGAAACGGTGGAAAGGGTGGAGATGTAATATTTGTTGTAGACAAAGGTCTTAATACGCTCGGTGATTTCAGATATAACAGTAAATACATTGCACAAAGCGGCGATGAGGGCGGCAAGCGTAAATGTACCGGTAAGAATGGAGAGGACCTTATAATAAAAGTACCAGAAGGTACAGTTATTCTTGATGATGAAACAGGTAAAGTTATCGCTGACATGTCTAGCGGAAATATGCGTGAAACAATATTAAAAGGCGGCAGAGGCGGTAAAGGTAACATGAATTATGCTACAGCTACAATGCAGGCTCCACAGTATGCCCAGCCGGGACAGGATGCACAGGAAAGATGGGTCAGATTAGAGCTTAAGGTTATAGCTGATGTCGGGCTTGTCGGTTTTCCTAACGTAGGTAAGTCAACACTTCTTTCAAGAGTAACAAATGCAAGACCTAAGATTGCTAACTATCATTTTACAACACTTAATCCTAATCTTGGTGTTGTTGATTTAGATGGAAGTAAGGGTTTTGTTATTGCAGATATTCCGGGTCTTATAGAAGGTGCTTCAGAAGGTGTTGGACTTGGACATGAATTTTTACGTCATATAGAAAGAACAAAGGTAATAATCCATATGGTTGATGCAGCTTCTGTGGAAGGAAGAGATCCTGTTGCCGATATTAATGCAATCAATGCTGAATTAGAAGCATATAATCCGACATTATTAAAAAGACCTCAGGTTATAGCTGCTAATAAAATTGATGCATTATATGATGACGGTTCAGAAAGTCCAATTGATAAATTAAGAAATGAATTTGAACCAAAAGGAATAAAGGTATATCCAATTTCAGCAGTAAGCGGACAGGGTGTAAAAGAGCTTTTATATGCTGTAAGAGGACTTCTTGATACTATGGCAGAAGAACCGGTTGTATTCGAGAAGGAGATGGATATTACAGAAATGTACTATTCTTCTGAAGAAGCTGTATCGGTAACAAAGGATGGAGACGGAGTATATATTGTTGAAGGTCCACGAGTTGACAGAATGTTAGGTTATACTAATCTTGAATCAGAGAAAGGCTTCAGCTTCTTCCAGCGTTTTATGCGTGAAAATGGAATATTAGACCAGCTTAAGGATTTGGGCATTGAAGAAGGTGATACAGTCCGTGTTGGTGAATACCTTGAATTTGATTATTATGATTAATAGAATGGAGAGTATATATGGAGAAAATGACAACAAAACAGCGTGCATATTTGAAGAGCCTTGCAATGAATATTGACCCTATATTCCAGTTAGGTAAGGCTAGTCTTACACCTGAAAATACTAAGGCAATAGCAGAAGCATTAGAAGCACGTGAATTAATAAAGATTAACGTATTACAAAACTGTGCAGATGATCCTAAGGAAATAGCTGCAATTGTATCCGAAAGAACACGTTCACAGGTCGTACAGGTTATCGGAAAAAAGATTGTTCTTTACAAAGAAGCAAAGGACGAAAAAAAGAGAAAAATCGAACTTCCACCGGTTAAAAAGAAGAAAGCAGAACAATAATGGACGGGCAAACAGTAGGTATTCTTGGTGGAACATTTAATCCTATCCATAACGGACATATAGAGATTGCAAGGCTTGCACATGAACAATTTGATATACCATTAATATATGTCATGCCATCGGGCAATCCTGCTTCATATAAGGATGTTACAGATGTTATAGCAGCATCTGACAGATGTAATATGGTTGAAGCAGCAATACAGCAGTATCCTTTTATGAAGCTTTCAACTATGGAAATAGAACGTAAAGGTTACACATATACATCAGATACTTTACTTGAAATATCAGATAAATTTAAAAGCATCTATTTTATAATAGGAGCAGATTCACTTTTATATCTTGATAAATGGAAAAGACCGGATATTATATGTTCACATTGTACTCTTCTGGCTGCTAACAGAGATAATAAAAATATGTCTGTGCTTATGGAGAAAAAACATTTACTTGAAAAGGAATACGGTGCAGTAATACATTTTATCAATGTACCTGAACTTCCTTTCAGCTCCACTTCAATAAGAACTGCAATAAGAAACAATCAGGATATATCAGAGATGGTTCCAAAGGGTGTTTCAGATTATATAATAAGAAATGATTTATATAAAATGTAATAAGTATGACTGAATGTTTCTGGTATACTATACCAATAACATTCAGTTAAATAACGCAGAATAAATTGTCAATCATACAGTATGCCAGACATGACAATCAGCTTCTTATGACATATAAAATAAATAATTTCTTCACTTTATTATAAAATAATTGCTCGGAAATGAGGTTTTTATGGATAACGAATACATCGAATCTTTGAGAAAACAGGTAAAAAAAGCACTAAAAAAAGATAAGCAAAGATATAAACATACACTTGGTGTAGCTGATACGGCTGCATGTCTGGCAATGAGATATGATATTGACATGCAGTCAGCCTATATAGCAGGTTTATTACATGACTGTGCAAAGTGTGTTCCTGATGAACAAAAGATTAAAGAATGTGAAGAAAATGGCATTGAGATATCTCCTAGTGAGAGAACAAGCCCATATCTTTTACATTCAAAGCTGGGTGCATTTTATGCCTCAAGTATATACAATATTAATGATAAAAATATATGTGATGCAATTAAATATCATACAACAGGCAGAGCAGATATGACAATGCTTGAAAAGATTATATTTGTGGCAGATTATATAGAGCCATACCGTAATAAGGCAGATGATCTTGATAAGATAAGAAGCATGGCATTTAAAAATATTAATGAGACAATATATGAAATTACAAAGGACACATTAGATTATCTTAATAAAAAACATGCTACAATTGATCCTGCTACAATTGCAACTTATGAGTTCTACAAAAATGTTTTACTAAGGGATGCATGCAGTTATATTTTAAATTTATAAATTCTAAGGAAATTATGGCTAAATTTAATAAAACAATATATTGGAGGATATATGGCAGATACTAAATCAAAAGAAATGATAAAAATTATTGTTGATGCTTTAAATGATAAAAAAGCTGAAGACATCAGAGTTATTGATATCAGTAATATATCAGTAATATCAGATTATTTTGTTATTGCTAATGGTTCTAATCCTAATCAGATTCAGGCATTAGTTGATAATATAGAAGAAAAGATGGGCAAGGCAGGATATATAGAGCCCAAAGTTGAAGGATATAATTCAGCATCATGGATATTACTTGATTATGAAGATGTAATTGTACACGTATTTTCAAGAGATGACAGACAGTTCTATAACCTTGAAAAGGTATGGAGTGATGGAATAACAGTAGAAGCTTCTGAAATATAATGATGTAAATTAGCAAGTTTAAGATATTATACAAATATGTCCAAATTACATAAATATTCAGTTTTTAAGTATTAACATAATATTTTAAGTCTTAAAATATTAAATGAAGTTTTTTAGAAATTCAGTTAAAGTATAAATTATATTAATACATATGTATATTCCGGATAAATATACATATGCCAATAAGTGGAACAGCTAATCTTTTTAGATGGTTATCTGTTCCACTTATTTTTATCTTAAAATTTTCCTGATTTGAATAAATAAATATTAAAAATTAAATCAGTCGGTATCCAATTAATCCATATTAAGACGTAAAAGACCGATTACTTTACCAAGAATATCGCAATCATCAACTATAATTGGTTCCATAGTATCATTCTCAGGCTGTAATCTTATACAATCATCTTCTTTATAGAATCTCTTGACCGTTGCTGAATCATTGACAAGTGCTACAACAATATCACCATTATTGGCAACAGGTCTCTTGGCTACAATAATCTGATCTCCATCATTAATTCCTGCATTAATCATACTGTTACCTTTAACATTAAGCATAAATGTCTCTTCATTAGGAAGATACTCAGCAGGAATAGGAAAATATCCTGTAATATTCTCAACAGCAAGTAACGGCTGACCGGCAGCAACCTGTCCAATAACCGGAACATTGACCATCTCGCGTCTTGTCAAATTAAAATTATCATCAATAATCTCAATAGTCCGTGGCTTAGTCGGATCACGTCGTATATAACCATTCTTTTCAAGAGTTTCAAGATGTGAATGAACAGAGGAAGTAGACTTAAGATTAACTGCAAGTCCAATGTCCCTTACTGAAGGTGGATATCCCTTATTAAGTATATGTGACTTTATATAATCAAGTATCTCGGTCTGTTTCTTTGTAATTCTGCCGTATGTCATAATAACCTCATTTCTGTGCCCTTATCTAAGTATGAAGAATGTATCAGGAGCACATAATACAATTCTAAAAATATTAAAAAATATATGAACACACTAATACCGAACCTGATATAAATATAACCTTATTGCCAGAATAGATATTATAGATAATAGGAAATGAACAGGAGTAATTGACATATGTATGCTGCTATTTTTATAACTGGTATGTATTATGATAATTATCCTGTCAAACCATCGCATTGGATTATATGTAATAATTGGTATGTATGCTCAGTATGAACTTTGTATAATAAGTTCCGCAACTTATTTTTAGTATAAAAAGGTAAAAAACCATATATTACTATATAAATAATATCATATTCAGATTTAAAAATCAAACAAATTTTCCGAAAAATTGTTCTGAAAATATGTTCGATTTATATTGACAAACATTTGTTCACGTACTATAATTCCAATAAAAGAACAAATGTTTGTAAGATATATTTTAAGATATGGAGGTTTAATATAATGAAAAAGTGTAATATTATTAATAACAGACGTGAAGCTATTTACTATGAAGAGGATGATAATTACAACAGATTTAATTATATTGTTAAGAATATTGATATAATTAAAATATGTATTGCATTGACAACACTGATTATATTTATGTGGCTGAGCATTGTGATTGTAAGTGGTTCTGTTACAACTGGTAATAATAACGATATAGAGCAGAATAATATGTATTCAGGAAGGTATTATATGAATATACAAGTTAATAAGGATGATACCTTATGGAGTATAGCAGACAGATATAATAATGGTACAGAAAATATAACATCATATATCAATTCTTTAAAGCACCTTAACAATATAGATGGTGATACAATATATGCCGGCGATACTATAATCATATATTATTATGCAGATAAGTGATAGCAGGATATTTATGGAACAGAGCTTTTAACACATTGTTATATATTGACATAATACGTTATAATATAATATATCGGTTAAATAATTATAACAATATTATAATTATACAAAATAATTATATAACCAATATATATATACAAATATAGCAGATGATATCAATTATATTACAGCATTATAGTATTAATGAATGATTAATAGAATATTAATCGCATGTATTTTTACTATAATTTGGGTTATTATTGTGGCAGCTATATAGCATATTATAAATGAGGTACAATTATATGACATTTAAAGATATTAATTTATCAGACAAACTTATTAATGGCTTAGAAAAACAGAATATTACGCAGCCTACACCTATACAGATTCATTCATATAAACATATAATGAATAAAAAAGACTTAATAGCATGTTCAAGTACCGGTTCAGGTAAGACTCTTGCATATCTGCTTCCGGTTATATCACAGTTAATTCCTGATAGCAAATATATTCAGGCATTAATACTTGTTCCTACACAGGAGCTTGCGATACAGGTATGTAAACAGATTGATATATTGTGTAAGAATTCTGAACTGCCATATAGCAGTCTATTTCTTATCGGTGATGGTAATATTAACAGACAGATTGATTCACTTAAGACTAAGCCATCAATTGTAGTGGGTACACCTGCGCGTATATTACAGCTTATAAAGATGAAGAAACTTAGAGTACATGATGTTAAGTTTCTTATAATAGATGAAGCTGACAGATTAATTGATAAAACCTACTATGAAAGCGTAATCACTATCAGAAAATCTTTAATGAAATATACACAGATTCTTATGTTTTCTGCAAGTATCGATAAAAAAACAAGAAAGACAGCCAATCAACTGGCATATAATCCAGTATTTTTAGATATTTCTAAAGATACCAATGAAAAGGATATTATACCTAAAACAATTAAACATTATTATATAATTTCTGACCGTCGTGAGCGTATAGAGACATTAAGAAAGATAATAAAAGCAGGCAAGCCTGAGAAAGCTATGATATTTATTAATAGCAGATATGATTTAGAAGAGTCCTTACAGAAACTGCAATATCATAATTATAATGTAGGTTCATTATCAGGTAATTCTGATAAATTCAGCAAACGTAATGCAATAAACGATTTTAAAGATGGCAGAATCAGCTATCTTCTTGCAACAGATGTTGCAGCCCGAGGCTTACAGATTGATAATGTTGATATGGTTATTAATGTTAATCTCCCAGAGGATGCTAAGGAATATCTTCATAGAGCCGGAAGATGCGGACGTAATGAACATACAGGAATATGCATCTCTATAATAACAGAGAATGAACTTAATAAAATAAAACAATATCAAAAGCAGTTTAATATTAATATAGTAGCACGTAAGCTTTATAATGGAAAACTTGTTGCAAAGTAAATATATAAAATAGATAATTATTTAATAAAAACTTCGATAAAATCTTATAATACGAAGTTTTTATTAAATACGCACACACAACTTCGTTAAACTTGCGTTTAGCGAAGTTGTGTGTGGCGGAAAATATTTTTTACCCACACTGCTTTATTCAATATTTTGGAGGTATTTTTATGGCAGAAACAAAAACTTATGCTGAACAACAAAACATAAAATACACAAAAAAACTAAATGAACTACTAAAGATATTACCACCGTTTTGTACAGAATATTTTAACAGTCTTGAATATTCCAAACAACCGCGTACCAAGATTGCTTATGCAATGGATATTAAAGGTTTTTTTGAATTTTTAATAAATGAATATCCTCAATATAAGAATTATAAAATTTCTGATTTTACGGAACGTGACATTGAGAAGCTTCGTGGTCAGGATATTTCAGATTATTTAAGATATGTTAAGCTATATAATAAAAATGGTCATGAAGTAAGTAATTCAGAACGTGCTGCCAAAAGAAAATTATGTTCTTTAAGGAGATTTTATGCATATTATTATAGATATGAGCTTATTAATGCTAATCCTACTCTTAAGGTTGATATGCCTAAAATTCACGATAAGGCAATTACACGACTGGATATCAATGAAGTTGCGGAGTTCCTTGATAATGTTGAATCAGGCAATAAGCTTACTGATAATCAGTTAAAAAGACATGATAAATTAAAATGCCGTGATCTTGCACTACTTACATTAATGTTAGGAACCGGTATCCGAGTATCTGAATGTGTAGGACTTGATATTAACGATGTTGATTTTGATAATGATAGAATTAAAGTTGTAAGAAAAGGTGGCTCTGAAAGCTTTGTATATTTTGGTGATGAAGTACGCAATGCTCTTCTTGACTATATGGAGGAAAGAAAGAATCTTACAACTGAACCGGGACATGAAAATGCTTTATTTATATCGGCTAAAAATAAAAGATTATGTGTACGTTCAGTGGAATTACTTGTAAAAAAGTATGCTTCTACTGTTACTACTGTTAAACATATAACGCCTCACAAACTTAGGAGTACATATGGCACAAATCTTTATCAGGCAAGTAAAGATATTTATCTTGTAGCCGATGTATTGGGACATAAAGATGTCAATACTACAAGAAGACATTATGCAGAGATTGTTGATGAAAACAAACGTAATGCCCGTAACATTGTACGTCTTAGAACAGAAGAATAATTATATCCGTATAGAACTATATTATAAATTATTTGTGCATAAAAATATAAATTTATAACATTAAAAAAAGCTATGGTATATACTCACAATTAAGTCTGTATATACCATAGCTTTTTATATAGAATTATCAATCATATTTATTATGTATTTTATCATAATATTAATGATATATTACTGTGGCTGCTTACCAATATAAGCTAAGATACCACCATCAACATAAAGAATATGTCCATTTACTGCATCTGATGCTTCTGAAGCAAGGAATACAGCTGGGCCTGCTAATTCTTCTGGCTTTAACCATCTTTCAGCAGGTGTCTTTGCAACGATAAATGAATCAAATGGATGTCTTGAACCATCTGGCTGACGCTCTCTAAGTGGAGCTGTCTGAGGTGTTTCAATGTATCCAGGTCCAATACCATTACACTGGATGTTATACTTACCGTATTCAGAACAGATGTTTCTTGTTAACATCTTAAGACCACCCTTAGCTGCAGCATATGCTGAAACTGTTTCACGACCTAATTCTGACATCATAGAACAGATATTAATAATCTTACCATGCTTTCTTTCGATCATTGAAGGAATAACTGCCTTAGATACGATAAATGGAGCATTAAGGTCAACATCAATAACCTGTCTGAACTGTTCTGCTGTCATATCGCACATAGGAATTCTCTTAATGATACCAGCATTGTTTACAAGGATATCGATTGGTCCAACTTCCTTTGTGATTTTTTCAACTGTCTCATTAACCTTAGCTTCATCTGTAACATCACATACATATCCGTGAGCATCAATTCCTGCTTCCTTATATGCTGCAAGTCCCTTATCTACTAATTCCTGCTTAATATCGTTGAAAACGATTGTAGCACCGGCCTTTGCCATGCCTGAAGCAATTGCAAAACCAATACCGTAAGATGCACCTGTAACGAAAGCAATCTTGCCTTCAAGTGAAAAATTAACTGACATTTTCAAATCTCCTTTTTTAGTATATTTATAAATAAACCTAAATGGTTCATTCCAAAATAATGTAATAAAATTATAAAAACCTAATACCTAAATATAATAATACTATAATATTTCAATATGGTTATTATTTTGTATAGCCTGGATAAATTATAATAATCATAAATTTTTATTAAATTTAATTATTTACTCAAGCATATACTGTCTAAAATATATATTATATCAAACAATATAATAGAAATAATTATCTTAAATCCTTCATATCAACATCATCCATATCATCGAAGTCCTGATTCTCTCCAACCATACCCCAGATAAATGTATATGCATGTGTTGCAGAAGCTGAGTGAATTGACCAGCTTGGTGAAATAACAGCTTCTTCGTTACGCATTACGATATGACGTGTTTCTGTTGGTTCACCCATATAATGGAATACAACAGCATCTTCAGGTACTTCAAAATAAAGATATACTTCCATACGTCTGTCATGTGTGTGACATGGCATAGTATTCCATACACTACCAGGTTCAAGACATGTCATACCCATCTCAAGCTGACAGCTCTCAACCTGTCCAGGAAGAATATACTTGTTAATTGTTCTATGGTTAGCACTTTCAAGGCAACCAAGTTCCTTCTTATTCTCTGGTAAGATATCCTTATCAGGATCAATAAATACTGTAGGATATGTCTTATGTGCAGGCGCACTGTTAAGATAAAACTTAGCAGGGTTCTTAGGATCAGCACTGCTGAACTTGATATCCTTAGCTCCCATTCCAATATACATACCATCTTTATATTTGAAATTATATTCTTTACCATCAACAGTAACAGTACCATTACCACCGATGTTAATAATACCCATCTCTCTTCTTTCAAGGAAATACTGTGCTCTAAGCTCAGCACCTGCCTCAAGTGTAAGAGTCTTATTTACAGGTGTTGCAGAACCAACAATAATTCTGTCAATCTGGCTGTAAATAGTCTTGATTTCATCTGCTACAAACAAATCCTGAATAAGAAAATCATGTCTTAATCTATCTGTATCATAGTTCTTTACGTCCGCTGGATTAGCTCCCGGTCTTACTTCCATTATTCTTCTCCTTTATACTTAAAATTAACTAAGGCTAAATAAAATATATCTGAATATATCAATATATTAAGAAATACTATTATAAATTGTCTTGAAATAATTAAATTACAACCTTAATTAATTATATTTTAGCATATTAGTTAATTAAATTCAAGAACCCTTTACTTATCAAATTGTGATTTGTTGACCATTTGTTGAAATGGGGTGTAGTGGGGAAGTGGCGGATTGTATTGGAAATTTTAAAACGATGGATGAG
>OGOA01001261.1_pt1 | contig 12912 bp, 8 predicted proteins | sample 1573621 | NCBI WGS metagenome assembly OGOA01 (sample SAMEA2581917, study PRJEB24529) | metagenome | biome: Human gut stool | place: China | collected 2011
TGAATGTGAACATGACCGAACAGGAAAAACTGAACGCCCTGTTGAACCAGAAGAAAAACGAGTTGAACGAAAGAGAGCGTACTATCAACGAGTTGCAGCAGATGATCAATGCGCAGAATGAGAAAGTCCGGAAACTGTTGAGTAGCGTAAAAGATGCGTTATTAGGCTTCAGCAGCGATGAACTGACCGTTCGCGAAAAAGACGGAAAAGTATATGTGGCAATGTCGGATAAATTATTATTCCAATCAGGAAGCGCCCGTCTGGATAAGCGTGGTGAAGAAGCTCTTGGCAAATTGGCCGAAGTACTGAACAAACAGACGGATATTGATGTGTTTATTGAAGGACATACGGACAATAAGCCTATCAACACTGTACAATTCAAGGATAACTGGGATTTGAGTGTGATTCGTGCTACCTCCGTCGTACGTATTCTGATTAAAAACTATAACGTGAATCCTTTGCAGATACAACCGAGCGGCCGCGGCGAATATATGCCTGTCGATGACAACGAAACGGCAGAAGGCAGAAGTAAGAACCGCCGTACGGAGATTATCATGGCTCCGAAGTTAGACAAACTGTTCCAAATGCTCCAAAGCACGGAAGAGTAAAATTAAAAATTCTTATATCGAAAAAGAGGCTGACCTAACGTTAGCCTCTTTTTCGATATTTAGTGTTTCAAGCCATTAAACTATCTATTTTTTAGAAGGATGTGTCATTACCCGCGTTGAACGGATAATGACGGGGGAAACATCACTTCTTTAATGACTGGTGTCCATCAATTGGAAAAGCTTTTCCCGCCCATGCCTTTTGAGATGTCCATTCCTCGGCCGGATCACTCCAAAAAGGATGATCGGCAGGAAGACCCAAAGGCAAGAAAACGAGTGAAGTCATATACAAGCTACCATTATTAGTATAATAGTTGGCCAAATCCGGCTGATGTCCCGCAAAACCAAGTGCCAGGAATCCTTTATCATCAAAATTTCCATCTACTGAAAACATATTTCTCATCACTGCACTTAATGCACTCCGGACTTGTCCGTTAGTCAGTCCTTCAGGAAGGCCATATTTCCAGGCAGCCAATGCCAACGATTGGAATGCTCCCATACGATAGACTACGGAACGCCCGAAAGCCGGGAAGGTACCTTCCGGAGAAATAAGACGTTCGATGAAGGTATTAAAACGTTGCATACGACTGATTGCCAGCTTATAACTGATTGGGGTAGGAAAACGGTTCTTGCTGCACGTTTCCAGTATCTCGACATACATGGGATGAATAACGAAAGAATTATAATAATCCAACGAAAATTCCGCTCCGTCGGAATACCATCCATCACTAAGATACCATTCATTTATTTTATTAAGGCCGGTAGTCAAGGCATAACCGTCAGGTTCTTCACCGACGGAAAGCAAGAAAGCCTCTACCATGTCACGAAACAGTAACCAGTTATTATAGGCAGGACGGATGACACGCACCTTCTTAAAACATTCAATATAACGTTCTTTTGTCGTATCATCCAACTGTCCCCAAGTGGCCTTAGGAGCACGGATGAAACTTTCCGCAAGATAAGCGGCATCTACCAAAAGCTGCTGATGTCCTTTCCACAGCAAATAATCCGGACTCTGCGGGTCAACAGCATTTTGATAAGCCTTCAAAGCCCACTCACGTATTTGCTTGCGTTGCTTTCCTTCTGCCGTATCATCATCAGGCAGCTCCAGCCAGGGAGAAATGCCTGCCATGAGCCGACCGAATGCTTCCATATAAGCCACCCGCTTGTCTCTTCCGTCCCACGTAGGACTCAACTCCAGTTGCATATTCTTTTGCAACTCGCCTTTACTCATATTCTCCAAAACGGGTTGCGCTATTTTATAACATAAGTCAACCCACTGTGTTCTGTCGTTCACCGGTTGATTCTTTTTCTTATCAGCGGCATTTACACTCAGGAAACAAAAAGAAATAAGAGCTAATAAAACAATTCTCATTTTCATAATCATTCTTTTTAAATGGCAGTTTTTTCAATATCCGTTTTACGTTTCAAAGCTTCCAGATAATAATAATCCGCATAGTTCAACGGAACATCCACTTCGCTGTTATGAGGAATACTACCTACACTGTGCATCAGGATAAACCGTCCGTTTTCTCCCAATTTGGCAGTATAGCTCTCTGATGCAAGCGACTCCATTATTTTGTCGGCATACGCCCGGTAAGAAGCAGCGTCCGGCAGGTCATAAGTACTCATCTCATATAAGGCGGATGCTATGACAGAAGCCGAAGAAGCATCTCGCGGGGCGGCAGGAACATCGGGCGCGTCCATATCCCAATATGGAACAAGGTCCTCCGGCATATTCTTAAGATTTTTCATAAATTCGAAAGTCTTGATTGCCTGGTCAAGGTAAGTACGATTCTTTGTTTCTCTATAACATACGGTATATCCATAGATCGCCCATGCTTGTCCTCTAGACCAAACAGATTCATCGGAATAGCCTTGAGCAGTCTGACGATGACGTACGGTTCCGTCCTCAATACTGTAATCAATAACGTGATAACAGCTTCCGTCCGGGCGGAATTGCTCTTTCAATGTACGGTCTGCGTGCATCACCGCTACGTTATAGAAAGTAGAATCACCGGAAAGTTTGGTTGCTTCAAACAACAATTCAAGATTCATCATGTTGTCTATAATCACAGGACATTCCCAGCCCCGTTTCGACTGCCAGCTATTTCCTTTCACATCCCAGCTTTGAATCACTTGAGGCTTTTCACGAAAACGGGTACAAAGAGATTTTGCTGCTTGGATCATTACCTCCTTATAACCGGGTTTATCAATCAGGCGCAAGCCATTGCCAAAGCTGCAATTAATGATAAAACCAATATCGTGATGCCAAGTAAGATTTTGTGCTTCGCTAATAGCCTCGGTATATTTCTGGGCAAGCGGAAGCAAAGCAGTGTCGCCTGTCAGTTCATACAAATACCATACACTGCCGGGGAAAAAGCCGCTCCGCCAGTCAGCGTATCCGCAATAATAGACACCACCCTTATTATTGAGCGTCACCGGATTCAGAAATCTGCCGCTACTTTCAATAGTATCAATTTCCAATCCAATTTGAGCGTGTGCGTTTTCAATAGCTTTTTCAACCCATGTTTGTTTCTCGACAGCTCTTTGGGTGCAAGATGTGGCTACCACAAGAGCAGTACATCCTGCAAGAATAGAGTTTTTCAATTTCATGATATAGATTCTTTATTATAAATGAATAATTTCCTTTTCTGAATGACCGAATACATATAATTGTATAAAATAATGAGAACACAAATATAAGTATTTTTTCTATCATCTAATTAAGATATTAATGTATGGCAAAATAGCACCATTTATTTTTATCTTATCTGACTAAATTGTCCTCAATAGTTGCATCTATTTTCCAAATCATCCAAATCAACGGGGAAAATATTGATTAATACAGATATAATTTTCATCTTTGCCTGCGACATAATAATCATACAACATCATGAAGAACATTAAAATACGCTTTTTTATTTTATGCCTTTGTCTGTCAGTAACAGGATATACATCCGCATCCGCCCGAACAGAAAAAGTAAAAACGGATATAGACTGGCCTGCTTTCATGCAAAAACAAGATTTGATCTGGGAAATACTGCCCGAATACTGGTATGAATCGGCTTATATGGGCAACGGTATGTTGGGACTTATGATTTATAAGGAACCGGGACAGAACTATATCCGGTTTGAAACCGGCAACTGCTCGGTACACGACCACAAAGCGGGATCGGACTTATTTGCCATTCCCCGACTGCTCACCGGGCACTTCGCCTTACATCCTGAAGGTACAATCGTAAATGGAACGATGCATCTTGACATCTGGAATGCCGAAACAAAAGCAGAGATAACCACCACAAAAGGAATCATCCGTCTGCACGCCTATGTACACGCCAATGATATGGTAATGCTGGTTCAGACTAACGCCACCGATGGAGAGAAAAACTTCCGTTGGGAATGGATACCTGCCTCCGCCCAAAGCCCGCGATATCTTTATGCAAAAGGAGAAGGAAAATGGATAAAGGTGCCTGAAGACTACTCTCTTAACCCGGCACCGGAGGTAAAACCGGAAGTATCCGTTCAGAAATTGCGGGCAGGAGGTGAAACAGCCGTTGCATGGAAAGAAACCCGAACTAAAAAAAATGAACGCACATACTGGATTACCGTAACTCATTCGTATCCCGAAGCCACGGCCGAAAAGGATGCCGCTCAAATTTTGGATAAGGCATTAGCAACAGGAACCGGAAAATTACAGAAACAACACCGTACCTGGTGGAATCATTACTATCCGAGCAGTTTCCTTACGTTACCGGATGGTATGAAAGAGAATTTCTATTGGATACAGATGTATAAGCTTGCCAGTGCCACGCGCGGCGACCGTGCACTAATAGACAACACCGGCCCATGGCTGACCGTCACTCCATGGCCCAATGCATGGTGGAACTTGAACGTACAACTGACCTATTGGGCACTCAATGCATCCAATCATCTCGATTTGGCAGCCTCTCTGGAGAATGCTATTTACAACAATATAGAAAACCTTAAGAAAAACGTACCGGAAGCCTATCGCAAAGACGCATTGGCAATAGGACGCTCGTCAAATCTGGTATGCGAATCCGGCGAAATCGGAATCCCCGGTGTGGACAAAGCAGCGGAAGTCGGGCTTTTGCCTTGGGTATGCCATAGCTTATGGTTGATTTATCGCCACAAAATGGATGACGAGCTATTACGCAACAAACTCTTTCCTGTACTTAAACAAGCTATCAACTACTACCTGCACTTTACCTACAAAGGAAAAGACGGCAAGATACATCTGCCCCAAACATATTCTCCGGAATATGGCAGTGCGGAAGATTGTAACTTCGACCTGGCATTATTATCTTGGGGTTGCCGGACATTACTTGAGATTACCGGCCGGCTGAACATAGACGATCCGCTTATCCCGCGTTGGAGAACGACTTTGGAGGAACTTACACCGTTCCCCACAGACCCGGCCAACGGGCTTATGATAGGACGGGATGTTCCTTATGCTTTCTCGCACCGCCATTATTCGCATCTATTGGCTGCCTATCCTCTATATCTTATCAATAAGGAAAATCCCGAAGAATACGACCTCATAGAGAAATCACTCCTCTATTGGCAAGGCAAATCCGGGGCACATCAGGGATATTCATGTACGGGAGCATCCTCTATATCATCCGCTTTGGGTAAAGGCAATGAAGCGCTTACATACCTTGACAAGTTGTTTACTAAATTCTTATCTGTCAATACACTTTATCGTGAATCGGGCCCGGTCATAGAAACACCATTATCTGCCGCCCAGTCTATCCATGATATGTTGCTTCAAAGTTGGGGAGGAAAGCTGCGCATCTTCCCTGCCGTTCCCGACAGTTGGAAAGACATTGCTTATAAAGACTTCCGTGCTGAAGGTGCTTTTCTTATCACTGCCAGCCGGAAAAACGGTAAGACTGAGTTTATCACTATCAAAAGCCTTGCAGGCGAACCTTGCATTGTAGTGACTGACATATCTTCACCTGTCTTCAAAGGAAAACGCCAATTTGAGGCCACAGCTTTATCCGAATCTATGTACAAAATAGATTTACAGAAAGGCGAAGAAGTAATCATTTACTCCAAAGGTACTCAGCCGGACTTCACCATTCGTCCTGTGAATAATAGCAGAACGAATTGTTTCGGAAAAAAGAAACAGTCCTGAATCAGTCTGCCTGTTTCTTTTCTTTCCGGTAATTCTGAGGTGTACATCCGAACTGGTTTTTGAAGCAACGGCTGAAATATACGGGCGCATTGAACCCACTACGGTCACTAACCTCTGCAATGGGAAGATCAGGGTATTGCTTCAATAAAGTGGCTGCGTGCTTCAGGCGATAATTTAGCAAGAAGTTATTGGGTGTCATGCCGGTTAATGCTTTGAACTTAGTATAAAGCAATGACCGACCGACACCTACTTCTTTACAAAGAGCCGGAATATCAAATTCCGTATCGTCAATATGTTGCTCAATCACCTGTGAAGCCCGTTTCAACAGATCTTTGTCCAAAGGATTTATGCTGGCCAAATCAATCTCGGACATCGGTTTCTTATCAAATTGATGTTGCATCAGCAAGCGGCTGCGTATCAGGTTATTGGCACGTGCCAGTAACAACTGTGCATGAAAGGGTTTCGTGATATAATCATCGGCACCACGGCTGAGTCCCTCAATGTTCTGCTCGGTAGAGTTGAGTGCAGTCAACAGAATTACAGGTATATGACATAAATCTATATTATTCTTAATTTGCAGACACATTTCTGTTCCGGTCATCTCAGGCATCATGACGTCACTGATAACTAAATCAGGAGAGTTCTCATAAATCTGACTGAGTCCTTCTTTCCCGTCATGGGCACAAATGATCTTATAGAAAGGCTCGAAAAGCTCTTTCAGCACTTGGAGCAACTCATCATTGTCTTCCACAAGAAGCACCGTATGAGTCTTGTTTTCCGTATCTTTAGTCTCAATAAGTTCTATGGGCGAATTCCCCTCATCTACAAATACAGGCATTGAATCGGGGATAATATCACTTTCAGAATCCTGAGTATAAAATTGTACATTCTTATCGTTCAGGAATACATCTTTCCGGCGGGGCAGCCGCACTGTAAATGTACTACCTTCACCAACAACACTTTTCACTGTTATCTCTCCATGATGTTTTTCCACAATTGTTCTGGTCAATGCCAATCCGATACCGGTTCCGCTAAACAGGCTTCCTTTCTTTTCTTGATTGTCAGCCTGAAAGAATCGTGCAAATATTTTATCTTTATCTTGTTCAGAAATACCGATACCGGTATCCGTTATATTAATTTTTATATCACTATTCGTTATCTCTCCCGACAGAATAATATTCCCTTTGTCGGAGGTATACTTAAAGGCATTGGACAAAAGATTGAAGAATACTTTCTCCATTAATTGCGGTTCAAACCAACATAAGACAGACAATTCCGGTAATTTGAATTCATAATTTATATTCCTTTGCTGTGCATAATCGACAAAAGAAAGATAGATTTCCTTCAAAAATACAATTATATCCTGTTGCTTTATTTGTATCGTTCCATAATTCTGTTCCAATTTCCTGAATTCAAGCAACTCAGAGATCAACTTATTCATTTGTTGCGCATTTTTCCTAATCTTCGTTATCTGATTGTATATAGAAGGATTCAATGAATATTTTTGTAATAGGATATCAATATGACTGATAATCAGAGTTAGAGGTGTTCGGAACTCATGGCTCACATTTGTAAAGAAAACTAGTTTTTCCTGGTTAAGCTGCTTTATCTGTTGTTTCTCAAAACGTTCCTTTTCCAAAGAAAGAGCCAATGTGCGTTTTGCTATTTTACTATATACATAATAGAAAACGCACGCAATGAAAGCTGTCACATAGATTATCCATGCCCACCACGTATCATACCACGGAGAGGCAATGACAAGCTGCATCGTTATTTCCTCCAAACTTTGCCCGCTCTTTTCATTTATCGAAGCCACATGCAACGTATATTTTCCCGGATCCAGATTAGTGTAATACAATTCCGTCTGTTTAGTCTTAATCCAATTCTTGTCCAAACCTTCAAGCTTATATTGAAACCATTTTTCCGATAATTGTTGTCCGTAATCGGACAAAGCAAAATGAATAATCAGATTATTCTGATCATAATTAAGTTTAAGTTCACGAGTGTACGGGAGCGACTGAGACAATATCCCTGTATCATCTCCCGGAATAATCGTCTTATTATCGACCCAAAGTTCTGAAAAGTAAAAGTTAGAATTCTCATTAGCAGTACCGGTTTTGTTAAACTCATTTTCTGAGAATACGGTTACTCCTTTTGTATCTCCAATGTAAATACTTCCCTCTCCGGATACCAAAATTCCACATCCGTTGATAATATGAGTCGAGGGAAAGTTTCTCATCAAATCAATCGTTGTGAAAGTGCCCTCGGAAGGAACAAAGCAGGTGACTCCCTTATCACCTGTTATCAGAATCTTTCCATCCTGGGTCCGGCAAAGATTATAGCAGAAATCACCCGGCAACTGATTGTTTCGGGAAGTATAATGAGCCATGTTACGCGTCTGCCTATCATAAAAAAAGAGCCCCATTCCTAACGTACCGATATAGACACCATCGGAGGTGGCAAGCACACGGGTAGGAGTTGCTTTACTATCTCCTTCTGCCAATGGAACATAGACTATAGACTCGGGATGTTCTACATGAGTACACAAAACATTTTTCCAACCCACCATATACAAATTACCTTCCGCATCAATATCGAAATGCTCATAAAATGCAAAAGGAATGTTGATCCTATGGAATTTCTGTGTCTGAGTATCCAACCGAAAAAAGCCATTATGGGCAGATATATATATTTGATCTTTCCATATCTTCACATGATAAACAATTTCATCAGGCATATCGGAAGAGTGACTCTCTTCTTTCCAATAATTATAAAAACGACCTGTATTCAAGTCATAACGTGACAAACCACCCAAATAGGTTCCTATATACAGACAATTCTTCTTTTCATCATAACAAATACTTTTCACATTATTATGAGAAATAGAGTTTTTTCCACCGGCTGTAAACTGCTGAAGAGTATTCCATTTCTTATCTACACAAGTGATACCGCCCCCATCTGTACTAAGCCATAAATGCTCATTCTTATCAATAACAATTTCTCCGATATAAGAATAATATGAGTTTATCTTTCTCCCATAGTCATAATGTACAAAAGTATCATGTTGAGGGCTGAAATAATTAACTCCTCCATAGTAACTACCTACCCAGATAGTTCCGGCAACATCTTTATACAATGCAAAGATAGAGGGATGATTCAGCCCGCCCACATATTGGGGAATTTGAATGAGAGAATACTGTTTGTTACCAATACTGTAGCGATGAAGTCCGTCAAAAGTACCGAACCATATATTTCCCTCGTTATCTTCTACAAAATCACGAATCTGTTCGCTACTGATACCTTCCGAAGTTCCCGGCAAATAAGGAACTTTCGACAATTGTTGTTTGTCGTTCATTCGATATAATCCATGCATGCGGGTACCAATCCATAGCTCTTTTTGAGAACTTTCAAATATGCGATAAATCTCCACCCCTTCCAATAGTTGCTTTTGCTGATATGTACGGCGATCAATCAGATAAACTCCGTTATATGTCCCGATACCAATCTGATCGTCCATCATGGTCAGGCAACAAATACGTGAAGTGATATTCGTTTTTAATACAAAAGTTGGTTCTTTATCTGCTTTCAAACAAAATAAAGAATCATGTTTCATATACCACACTTGTCCTTCGGACGAAGTAAGCGCGGTGATAATACTTTCATTCGTGAGTCGGGAGAATTTCTCTGTTTGTATGTCATATTTGATTAAATTCTTATCAATTAAGAAATATAGATTATCCAAGCTGTCACCAACGATAAACGAAACTTCATTGCCCAACCAGACCGGTGGTTCTTCACCTACAGATTTTATCCAGCCTTTGAATATTCTTACACGGTTTCCATCATATTGGCTTATTCCTTCCTTTGTTCCAAACCACATTCTGCCCAACCTATCCTGATAAATAGCCATCACAGAGGGCTGTGTTAAACCTTCCGACAAACCAATATGTTTGAAATATTCAGCATATAATGGCAAAACAAAGAAAAAAGAAATAAACAACAGTAATAAATGACGTAACTTCATATTATTTTTTATTTGGTGTTGTTCTGTTAATCACAAATTAATCGCTTAAATATACTAACAATTTGCAATATTCGAAAAAATACTGGACATAAACAACATTTTTATAGGCGAATCAATCTATAATCCTGCCTTTACGATTCTAACAAAGGTTTTCTTCACTTATGTCAGATATAATAAAAAAGGTTGCAAATTTTATAGAAATTCACAACCTTTACTCTCAATTTTATAAGTATCAGAAATATTCTACTTTTAGCACATAAACAGGAAAAGAGTCTTTAGTAGAACGATGTATATTACTTATTTTTAACCCGTCATCATCCAATTCCCAGTCTACCTTCTTATGATTCTCCAATAATGTAACTTTCCTGATTTTATCCTTTTCCGAAGAAAAGGAACGCAATGTATAAGAAGCTTTAGTAACATGACGTACGATAATATATACACTTTTACCTCTCATGGTGAAGCGGACATCAGGTACAATATCTTTAGGAGTTCCATCATATACTGCATCGTGAAAAGGTTTCTGTTCAGTATCTTCTACTCTATTTACCGTAAAATCTTCTCCAAAGATACGCCAGGGAGTTGTTCCATAAATAGCCTCGCCATTACTCTTCAGCCACTTATGAAAAGTTTTCAATATTATATCCGTTTGCTCCGGAAAACATCCTGCTTGGTCTGGTCCCACATTCAACAATAAATTTCCACCTTTACTGACAATGTCTACAAAATTTCTGATTAATATATCCGGCTTTTTATAAACAGTATCATAACGATTGTACCCCCAGTTCTTACCCATCGTCAGGCAAGCCTCCCAAGGTTTGTTATTTATGCTGTTAGAAAGTTTCTGTTCGATAATTGAATAGTCTCCTAATCCGTTCCCAATGCGACTATTGATTAAACACCCCGGTTGCAACGAATGAATCAATTCACGTAATTCCTTACTCTGTTGCCTGGTAACCAGTTCAGGCGTATCGAACCAGATAACTGCTATTTCACCGTAATTCGTAAGTAACTCTTTTAATTGTGGTTTTACTTTGCGTTCAATATAAGCCGGTAACTGCTTGCTATCTTCATCCGGATAATCCCAAGTATTGCTGCGGCCTGCTTTTACAGGCCAGTTAGTAGGAACATCCGGATCTTCCCAATCACGTCCTAATGAATAATAAAGTCCCAGCTTGATTCCCTCTTTTTTGCAAACTTCCGCCAGTTCTTTTAAAGGATCTTTGGCAAAAGGAGTACACTTCACTATGTTATAATCACTGCAAGCTGAATTATACATGGCAAATCCGTCATGATGTTTAGTCGTATATACCAAATATTTCATTCCTGCGTGCTTGGCAGCCCGTACCCATTTCTTCGCATCAAATTTTACCGGATTAAAATCTTTGGCTATTGTTGCATATTCTTTTAACGGAATACGCTCATAAAGCATAAAGTGTTCGCCACCTTCGGTTGGATGGCCTTTCCATTCACCGGCTGTCTGAGAATATAATCCCCAATGTATAAACAAACCGAATTTTGCATCTTTGAACCAATGCAAATTGTCTTCGGTAGTAGCCATAGAATAATTGGATATAACTGTCAAAAGAACAATTACTATAAAAATTCTTTTCATACAAAACTTATTTTATACAACCATTAATGCCAACGTAAAGAACTTAATCCCAATTTCAAAGAAACATCCGGATTACGTGTATAATAATCTAATACCTCTTTAAGTTCCTCATCTATTTCGTACAATTCATCGATCACATATAAAGTTCCCGAAGGATTGTAAGCTTTATTGTAATCCGAACGTTTCTTATCGGGTTCATATTCTGTACCTACAAATTCAAGGTGAGTATATTTCTTGGAATCCAACAGAAAAGGTTTCCAGAAAACCACACTATTCCGAATAGAAGCTCCCCAATGTACATCCTTCTTATAGAAAGCTTCAGCAGCTTCATAACCTTCATACATATCAAAACTTGCACATGCTGGTGATAATAATACAATATCACCTTGGTCAGCCAATTTATAACCTTGTTCAACAGCATCTTTCATAGATGAAGCTCTGTAAATAATAAGCATGATAAGCAAAAGCATCACGACCGAGTAAATCCGTAGTCGTTCCGTTAGGAAACAGGTTACCCTTCACCCAATCGTCATATGAGGAACGGAATTTATCGACTATAGCCTCATCTTCCAATACCGTGCCGAACAGATAAAATTGATATAACAGACAAGTACCCCAGTTATTGACCCTCAAGTCATTATCTTTAATAAATACCTCCGCCCTCTTACGTAGCCAGGTATCAATCAATTCCCGGTCAGACTGTCCGATTACTTTACGAATCAATGAATAACCTTCGACAGCAATATTATATGATTCTTCATGAATATTTCTTTTCGACAAGGCAACATTGATTTCAGACCATGCTTTCAGATATTCAACCGCTTTATTCAGATACGTCCTATCCTGTGTAAAAGCATACGCGAGACATAATTGATGAATAGCTTTCATTTCATTACTAATGTCTATCTTATCCGGATTTTCATCAATAGATTTAACCGGAGTCGTTTTCCGGTTACTCTCTACAATATTTTTAGCGGGAGTTTCTATCTGTTTGATATACCAATTCATCGGAAAAGCGGTATTATCAGCCTTCTCCAATGCTGTTTTCACTTTATCATAGTTTTCACGTGTGAGCACGACATTCGGAAACATTTTATCCACGTCCGAGGTTTGAGCCTTTACACAAGACATCCCCCATAATAACATACATATTAGAAAACATTTTCCTTTCATCCTTTTCCTCTCCTTCCGTTCTTATAAAATTTCAATATCATCTATGTAACATTTATACTTATTTCCCTCGGCCAAAGTGACTCCCGAACTATACGTCGGCAGAATGACTATGCCTGCTATACCATTCTTCAACTGTGTAGCGGCAGCACTGTATTCTCTTTTACTAAAAACAAACGTATATGTTTTCCATGCTCCTTCTTCTTTGAAATCAACCAACGAATTGGTTAACAAAACTCCTTCTTCCTGCTCGTAATCATTCACCGAATTAAACCTTCCTATCAGTTTAACTCCTATTTCTTTCGTTATGGCAATTCAGGCAGTAGTAAGATAGACGATT
>OGOA01001262.1_pt1 | contig 12891 bp, 7 predicted proteins | sample 1573621 | NCBI WGS metagenome assembly OGOA01 (sample SAMEA2581917, study PRJEB24529) | metagenome | biome: Human gut stool | place: China | collected 2011
GTTGGCGCATACCGCTCTCCACGTAGGGCGGAGTGAGATGGGTGACCAGTACGGCATGTGTTCGGCGTTTGGCAATGATACCCTCGCCTACGTTTCCGGTGGTATAGAAGTAGAAGTGGGGGAGGTTACCAATCAGTACATCCGACCAGTCGGCCTGCGACTGTGCCACATTCTTTCCGGGCGTGTATTCCAAGTTGCCGTGGGTGCCGAAGTGAATCACTGCATCTGCCTTGAATCCTTTTTGCATATACAGATAAGGAGCCAGGTAGCTGTGGGGCGGCGCTACCGGCATTCCATGCACCAGTTTGAACTCATCATCTCCCAATGCCGGGCGGGGCTGGGGGAAGAGTAGGATATTGCCGAATTGCAGGCAGGTAATGGCAATACTGTCCTCTGTTACCAGCAGATTGCCGGGCGCATCTCCATATCTGTCTGTCACTTCCTGATATTTCTCGGGAAGGAGTACTTCGTGTGCCCATTGTTCGTATTGCTCGGTAGAAAGCCATATCGGGTGTGCCGTTTTCAAAAACTGTTCTTGTGCTCCTTTGGCATACGAACCCATGACGGCACCGTCACGATGTATCCGCTTGCCGAACTCCTCTACAGTAGCAGGCAGTCCACTGACGTCGTACCCTTCCGAACGCAGGCGTTTCAAGAAGTTATAGAGTGAAGGAATCACTTCCATACCGCTTGCCAGCAGGGCGTCTTTTCCCGGAGTCTTGAAGTAACAGATAGCAACGCGCTTTTCTTTGTTGGACATGTCTCTCAAGGACATGTACTTGGTAATATGGTCCACTACGGCATCTATCCGTTCATTTTCAGCGGTGTACAGATAGTATCCTTGTTTGTTTTCGTTTTGGGTAGCGATGCAGAGGGGTAGCATGCCTCCATCTATCTCAGGCACCACTACACGGGCGGTCAGTGTGCCACCGCTGACGGGGGTATCCGGGTCCAGCCATTCCTCGTGGGGCTGAATCAGCGGGAAGGGCATGAATAAAGGAATGTTTTCCTGGTGCAGCCAGTTGATGAGTGAGTCATTGCCCAGCCGTCCCATAGGCAGGTAGACTACTGCATCGGGATGGAGGGTACGTATCATATCGGCACGCGGTTGACCTCCGGCTGTGAAAGGATAGACATTGAAGCCTGCTTGTGTCAAGCACGTGATGAGGGAATCTACGTGGGCACGGTTTCCTTCCATCGGAAAGTTGAGTCCGGAAATCAGGGCAAGGTTGCGTCCGTCCTCATGGTAGAGATTTTTTTCTTTCAGATAGGCGGTCACCTCTTGCGGAGTACTGAAGTAGCGGCCGTATTCGCGGTGGTAGAACATGTTCTCCAGCAATGGGATGGGAGGCTCGTAATCCTGGTGTCCCCACCGGTGGGGAGTGGCGATGTGGCGCAGGTAGAGTAAGGCATTCCGGTAGTTGTGCTTGTTGCCGTTCTTGAGATACTCCCGTAGCGTATGCTGTTGTTCATTGGTAACATTGTGATTGAGGGAGAGGGTGAAATTTCGTAACGTATTCGTAAAGACTGGTACTCCGCTGGCACCCACCCGTTCCACTTCGGCAATCTGGCCGTCGTCAAGGTATAGCCCTCTGCTGTACATCACGATGGCATCATAGCCGGAAAGGTCCTTCACCTCTTCTTTTTTTATGCAGGTGACTTCTATCCGGGCGCAGTCATTGTTCAGGGCAATGTCGGCAGCTTGTGCCAGGGTTGCGTTGATAATAAGTATACGTGTAGGAGCAAGCCAGTACTGATAGGCCGCAAAGCTGCAGACAATCAATAGGGCTATGCTGCCGAGGAATATTCCAAGTCTTTTCTTATTCATACAAGTTTATTCTCGTTAATAGCGTTTTTGTCTTTTACAACATTTTCTTCTTATATAATTCACACTTAACGCCACACCCGTGATGCAAACGGCTGTACCTCCAAGCAGCAATACCCAAAGCACAGTCTTGCGCAGGGTGGCATTGGAGTTCAGACCGGGCAGACGCATGCGGTGCAGGGCTGTATAGCTCCAGTATTTCCAGCGGGAGGAGGTGTCTACATGGCGGATGATTCCCGTTTCCGGGTGAATGTAATAGACGCTCCGGTCCGGGTCGTCCACCGTTATCTTCCAGACGGGAAGCTGGGGTCGTCCGCGATACATATTGCTCATGTCGCGATAGTAGGTCTCGAAATGTTCGAGCCGGGAGATACGTATGCCGGGGATATGTTGTGAAGAATCACGCTGGGAGGTATAAATGCTTTCCACGCCTTTCAGGATTTCTTCTTCGGAGAGTTGTAACGGACGCGGCAGGCTGTCGGCGGCATCGATGTAATACTCGTTTTTTCTATCTTTTACGATGTAGTAGGGATGTTCGCGGAAGTTGCGCCACTCTATCTGCAAAGCTTGGGGATAGGCAGCTATGACACGGCGGTAGTCCAAGGGGTAATCCTCCGGTTGTGGGGCACGGGCATGGAGCGTGCGTGTGGCGCTGCCTTTCTTCAGTGCCGGTTTATGAATCCATTCGGGAATGTCTGCCAGAGACATCATGCCGCTGAAGGTGAAGGTCAGTACGAAGATGCCGAAAAAGATTCCGCTGACGTAGTGCCAGTGATACCATCTTTTTCGGTAGGGGGAGAACTTGGGATGGCGGCTTCGGTGCGTCTTACGCCATACATCCACAGTTACCCAAATGCCGGCAATGACCATGAGACAACCCAGAGCTGTGAGCCAGATGACGGTCTTAGTCCAAAGGACGGTGTCCTGCCGCAGCCAGGTGAAGTATACCCAGTGGGGAATGGCACCCAGCCATGCCCAGAAGCGTTCGCTTCTGTTGGAGAACTGCAAGGCCTCACCGTTTTGTGAACTCAGATAGAGCTGTGTCCCGGCATCGTCGGCAAAGTATATTTTATAAATGGGCATTTCCTTTTTCAGTTCAGCGAAGGGAATCCATTGGTCCAGAGAGTGGAGGGTGTCGATACGGGTAATGGGAGAAGAACACCACAAAGCTGCTGTCCGGTGCAGGTGTTCACTGTCCAGAGAGGGTCGTGAGATGGTGGAATCGGCAAGGAAATGAAGCGTGCCTTTTGTGGTACTAAAGCTGAACTCGGGGTGTCCGGCATTGAGGTTCAGTATCGTAGACCTGACCTTTACGCCACGGGGCAGGCGGGCTGTGACGGAGGAGATGTCCGGAAGTGAGTCTCCGGTTTGGGAGAGCATATCCAGCTTTTGCATTTTCTCTTTGGCGCTGACACGGGGAAAGCGGTGGTACATCATCACGAAGGCGGAGAGGAACCACATGAGAAATAGGATACAGAGCAAAGTGCCCAGTATCCTATGAATAGAGTACATCAGTTTGGTGATAACATTCATTGTCGTTCGCGTTTTTCCTGCAAAAGTACAAGATGATTCAAGAACACTAAATACCCACTAATGGGTATATTATTCTGTGTCTTTTCCGGTAGCATAGGCCGCCTTCTTCGTCATGATGTCCAGCATGCGGTGCTTCAGTCCGAAACGGATATGGTCAATGAATATTTCTTGAATTTCCGGAATTTGTCCCAGTCCTTCCAGTTGTGCACTGACGGTGAAGCCTTCTTTCTCGAGCATCTCCTTCCACTCTCCGGCAATGTCGTTTTTGGCATGGTCTCCGGCAACAAACATGAAGGGTATGAGGGTCACACGTTTGGCTTTCCCGGCTTTCAGTTGTGCCAGCATGGTGTCAAAGGTTGGATAACCTTCGATGGTGCCCACATGGAAATTGGTCAGTCCGCCTGCTTTCAGCATATAGTCCATCTGACTGTAGATGGCGGTACTGGGGGTATAGGTGCCGTGGCCCACAAGGACGAAGTGTTCTTTGGTAGCTTTCTTGCTTTGTGCCGGGGCGTTGTAGCGGTTCCCCAGAATACTTGCCACTTTCTCTGCATCTTCGATAGAGTAGAGCAGGGGAGTACCTACACGTATTTCCTTGAAGAAGGGTAGTGCGTTTTCCACATCCCGGCGGAGGGATTCCATTTCTACTCCGTCAATGATGTTGGTACTCTGTACGATGAGGTGTGTGTAACCTTCGCTGCGCAGTTTCAGCATGGCATCCAGTGGAGTCAGCTTCGTGATGCCGCGCTCTTTCAAGCGGCGGATGATGATGCGCGACGTATAGGCTTCTTGGAACTTCAACTCCGGGAAGGCGGCTTGTGCCTTGGCGTTGATGGCATCAATGGTGAGGGCGCGGGTATCGTCGTGCGTAGTGCCGAAGTGCACCATGAGCAGGGCGGCTTTGTCGCCGGGTTTCATACTTGCAAGCATATCGCTGTGCTCGTAGTTGCCTCCCCCGTGCGCATGGCAGAGGAGGAGGAAATTACAAAGGAATAAAAAGACAAACAAATTCTTCATAAATACTGATGCTTGTTTTAATCGTTCTCTATGACACGTATCATATCGAAGTAGAAGCGTCCGTCCACTTCGGCTCCTTTCTCTACATTACCGGTCTTGATGTCATAGATGTAGATAACGGCGTTGGCATCTTCTTCAGTGTTTACACCAATGTATGCTTTGTTGTTGAAGATGACAGAACGCTGTGAGAAGCGACCGCCGCTGTAACCGATTTCCTTGCCATCATAGCTTAAGCGTGTCTTGGTTCCGGTGGTAAGATCGAGGATGGCGTAGTAGTGAGAGTAAGCGTCGATGCCGGGTTGCTTATCTGCAGCGGGTCTATCGGCATTGTCATTACGTGCATACACTAAGGCTTTGTTCCCTTCCAGATATTGAATGGTCAGCAATTTGCCGTCGGCATTGGGATAGCCGTTGTAGGAAGCGTCGAATTCTGTTTCGCCTTTGTTGATACGTAGCAGGATGCCTTTGAAAAAAGCGTTATCTTCTTCGTGGAAACAAGCTAGGTAGAGATTGTCTGCTTCGTCGTACATTACGCAGTTTTGCATCAGTTCTCCGTAAGCGCTTCCTGCCATTTCGCATTCGATGGGAGAGAGTACATCTTTTTCTACTTCCATGGTAGAGGGGTTGATAATGGCTGTATGGAAGTTAGGCTCTTGCTGGTCTATATTCGTCAAACCGTCTGTCTCTTTCCAATAGTAGAAGTAGTACAATCTGTTGTCTGATTTGCGGTAGGTGAGGATACCGGAGCTTGTCAGTTTGAGCCAGTTGGTGGGGGCTGGTATGTTGAGTTCACCTTCAGCAAGGATAGTCAAGTCCTCTGCGTTCAGTTTCGTATAAAGAATCTTGTCCTTCTTACCATTGGTAGACATGATGACGAGTGTGTTGTCATCAATCCAGGCATGTGTGTAGGAACGTACCTTATAGCTGTTGGCCTTGAAAGGACGTTCTGCAATAACCTGAACTGCATTGTTCTTGATTTGATATTTTACGAAACGGTCGTTGGTTGCGGGTATTTGGTAGTAATATTTTCCTTTTGAGATAGTCTCCATGGAATAATCTCCCAGTTCCGAACCTTCTCTTTTCACAGTGATGACACCCTGCTCTGTGGCCAATGAGTTGACGCTATGGACAATAGTGGTATTCTTGCTACTCATCCCACCGTGTTTGTCTACGGTGACAAATAGGTCGAAGTGATAGTTATCCTCATTGACTTCCGGGTCGGGATTAGGATTAGGTTCCGGGTCATCATCGGAACACGCTGTGAATGACAGTGCCATCATGGCAGCCATAAAGGCAATCAGTGTAAATTTGAATTTTCTCATTTTGAATGAATTATTAAATGATTAGTTAATGAATAGTCTGAATTTAGCAAAAAAAGCACGTCCGGGCTTCTGCAGCTTGTAGTTGTCATAGGCTGTCTTGTCGAGGAAGTTGGTACACTCCAAAGCCAGATTATAGCGTCCGCGTCTCCATGAGTAAGTGATGTCGGCATTACAGATGTGCTGGGCGGGAATGCGTGCCTTGTTATCATATGCGCCGTAAGCTTCCCAGGTCAGGAAGTACCAGTGTACCCACTGATAGGTACAACCCAGGCGCAATCTGCTTTCGGGCAGGGCAATGTTGCGGAAGGTATAATAAGCCTCTACGCTACCGAATAGCCACGGGCGGTTGGGCACACGGTTGTTATAGGTGGCAGAGGGCTTTCCGTCACCCTTGTACTTCTGCTGGTCGCGAGTGTCCTGGTAGCTGACGTTTGTGGCGAGTTGCAGTCTGCCTTGCCAGTCGTAGCGCATTTCCCCTTCCGCACCTTTTACATGGACAGCCGGGACGTTGGTATATTGCATTGTACCCTCTTTCTCGGCAATGCTGGTCTGAATGTAGTTGTCTACCTTACGGAAAAATCCGCTCATCTCATAATAGAATGTATGTCCATTGCCCGGGTGCCATGTGCCGAACAGAGAGGCATTGAAGTTGTTGCTGTTTTCCGGTTTCAGTGCCACGTTGGCATAGATGGTGGTACCGTTTCCCAACAGCTCGCGGGCGATGGGCAGTCTTACGCTATGCTCGTAGGATACTTTGATGGATAAAGGTTCCACGATGATATACCGGAGTCCGGCACCGTAACCCAGGTAGTTCTTGGTGGTGGAGCCTTGCACATCCTTCGAGCCGGTCACGCTGGATTGGTCGGTCTGCCGGATATTGGGATGGTTGATGTAGTCTTTTATGAAGAATACGTTTTCCATCTTGCCATCCAACAGAGACTGGTTGTAGGAGAGTCCCAGGATATGTTTGGTAACCACATCTTTTGACGGCTCGAAGCTGGTATCAAGGTCATCGAAGCGGTCGTTTCCGGTACGGCTCAAATGGTAGTTCAGATTAAAGCTGTGATGGGTATTCAGCTGATAGTCCAGGTTGGTGCGCATGATGGTGAGCGGACGCTTGTAGTGGCGCATGGATGGTTCTTTGCCCATAATCTCGTTGCGCTGGCTCACGATGTATCCTCCGTCCCAATAGTACTTCCGATAGGCAGTGTCCACGGTCAAGGAATGGTCCCAGGTGTGGGAGAGGGAGGCATTCAGTTGCATGTTCTTCAGGATGAAGTTGTACTTCTGATAGCGGGCAGAGATGTTCCAGGAATCGGAATTCCTTTCTGCCATTCCGTATACTTTGTTTTGAACAGACCCCGTCTGCAGTTCCTTGTCTGTTTTTGAATAGGAGGCGGAAACAAAGAAGGCATCAGCCCAGGATTTGTTGACAAATCCGGCTTCCACCTGTGCCAGTAGAGAGAAGTAGCCGTCATGAAAACGCTTGGGATTGCCATATATGAAGTTGTCCCCGCTTTCGTCGCGCATCTGTACATTCTTCATTCTATAATCGTTTTTGGAGTAGTTGATGCCAACGGTGGGCCGGACTATTAGTCCGGTTTTCTTTTCTACGAACTGTGCATTCAAGTCTGCCTTGTGGGTATGGAAGGAGCCGATGCCGTAAGATACATCCAGATAATCCTTTTTTTCCTGCTTTGTAATGATATTGATGGTGCCGCCCAGTGCATCTGTTCCCAAGCTGGCAGGGACTACTCCTTTGTATATCTCAATCCGGTCTATGATGTTAATGGGTAAGTTGGCGAGGGAAACACCGCTTCCTTTGGTGTCCAGTGGCATTCCGTCCAGAAAGTAGCGGATTGAATTTCCGGACAAGCCGTTGATGGAGAGGTCGAAGTCCGAGCCAACCCCGCCTTCCTCTCTCACCTTGATGCCCGTTGTACGGTTCACCAGGTCGTTGAGGTTATTTAGTGAGTTTACTATCGGCTTGATGTCGAGTGCATTGACAGCAAAGGCCCCTTCCTTCACTTTCTGCGTTTGGGTCTTTCCGTATACTTCGACAGAATTCAATGCCACGGCGCTTTCCTGCAATGTGAAATTCTGTTTTTTATCCTGCCGGATGTCGAGGGATTGTTTCACGGTTTGGTAGCCCAGGAAGGAGACGACGAAGGTGTGTTTGCCCGGAGCGACTTGCAGTGAATACTTCCCCCGGTCGTCCGTATAGGTGCCGGAGGTGGTGTTTTCCACAGCGATGGTGGCTTGGGCTATCGGTGTCCCGTGCTGGTCTATGACTTTTCCGGATAAGGTGACCTTATTCTGTGCCATACTACCTGCAGGCAGTAGGCAGATAAATGTAAATAGCAGTCCTGTGATGAATCTCATTTCAGTTCCTTATAAGCGTTCGTAACTTGCCCTCAAGGAAAAATGAACAAAGAGAAAGATTCCTTTATATGGATAAAGAATGCCTCGACTCAATGTTTTGTTGCTTTATTCCCCGAAAGCACTAAAACTATGTTGTCTTGGCAGGTCTTCTGACTTATCCCTCTTTGAATGCCTTCCCATCCGCCGGGCGGACAGTGGCTTGTAGAATATTCAAAGATTTTGGAAGGACTTACAGCAGCGGGTCTGTTCAGGATTTGCACCTGATTCCCTTTTTCATCACTCATCTCCAACAGAACCGGGAGAGGTGAAACCAAAACTGGGACAAAGATAACAAAAACTATTAGGTTTGCGAATACTCCTGATAATTTTTGTTATCTTTGCCCGCGAATTGGTTCCGGATGCATGTTTCCATCATCTGGATTAAAAGGGAATCGGGTGTAAATCCCGGACAGTCCCGCTGCTGTGAAGCTCCGTTTATATCATGAAAAACACCCTTGCCACTGATATGCATTGAAATATCGGGAAGGCTTCAGGATTAGGAGTCAGTCAGAAGACCTGCCATTCATTAAAGGCTGCCTTTGCTCGTGGGTTAGGAAGACAGTACGAAGATATTAGTTGAACATTTAAACAAGAAATGGAATGCCTTTGTTAAAGGTATGTCCGCATTGTGGTGTGACTATATATATCCTTTATATATTAAAGAAAAAGTAAAATGATTAAGAAAGTATTGATTGCCAACAGAGGTGAGATTGCCTTGCGCGTCATGCGTTCGTGCCGGGAGATGGGACTGCTTACGGTTGCGGTCTTCTCCGAGGCCGACCGCACCTCTCATCATGTGGCATATGCCGATGAGGCTTATCCGATAGGACCGGCCGTGGCAAAAGAGAGTTATCTGAATATTGAAAAAGTGATTGCCACGGCAAAGCGATGCGGTGCCGATGCCATCCATCCGGGTTACGGCTTTTTGTCGGAGAACTCGGAGTTTGCACGCCGTTGCAAGGAGGAAGGGATTATCTTTATCGGTCCCGCCGCCGAGACGATGGAGGCGATGGGCGACAAGATAGCTGCCCGCAAGCGAATGATTGCGGCAGGCGTACCCGTGGTTCCCGGAACGGGACAACCTTTGCAGAGTGCCGAAGAAGCCGTGCGCATCTGCAACGAGATAGGTTATCCCGTGATGCTGAAGGCGTCTATGGGTGGCGGTGGTAAAGGTATGCGCCTTATCCATAACGAGAGCGAAGTGGTGGAAGCCTACAACACGGCACGCTCCGAGTCCATGTCCTCCTTTGGAGACGACACGGTCTATCTGGAAAAGTTCGTGGAAGAACCCCACCACATCGAGTTCCAGATATTGGGCGACAACCACGGCAACGTCATCCACCTCTTCGACCGCGAATGCTCCGTGCAGCGTCGCAATCAGAAGGTGGTAGAAGAAAGCCCGTCACCCTTCCTTACGCCGGAATTGCGCCGGGAGATGGGAGAGAAGGCGGTTGCCGCAGCCAAGGCAGTAAACTACTCCGGTGCAGGTACCATCGAGTTTCTGGTAGACAAGAACCGTCGGTTCTACTTCCTCGAAATGAATACGCGCTTGCAAGTAGAGCACCCCATCACGGAAGAAGTGGTAGGCGTGGACCTGGTGAAAGAGCAAATCCGCATTGCTAACGACGAGGTGCTGCACCTCAAGCAGGAGGAACTGTTCCAGCGCGGCCATGCTATAGAGTGCCGCATCTGTGCCGAAGATACGGAAAACAACTTCATGCCGTCTCCCGGTGTCATCAAGCAACTGACGGAGCCGAACGGAATCGGTGTGCGTATAGACAGCTATGTGTACGACGGCTATGAGATTCCCATCTACTACGACCCTATGATAGGTAAGCTCATCGTATGGGCAACCACCCGCCAGTATGCCATCGAGCGTATGCGCCGTGTGCTCTACGAGTACAAAATTACGGGCGTAAAGACCAACCTTGCCTATCTGAAGCGCATCATGCACGTGCCCGACTTTGTGAAGGGAGAGTACAACACCCTCTTTATCGAGAAGAACGCCCGCATGCTGGTACGCACCAACACTGCCAACGAAGAGTTGGAGAACATAGCCATGATAGCTGCCTATATGGACTATCTGGTTAATCTGGAGGAGAATGTTTCGGCACAGCTACCCGATGCCCGCCCCATCAGCCGTTGGAGGGAATTTGGCTTGCAGAAGGGAGTGCTCAGGATTTAAGGAATGGATAATTGATAATGGATAATTGATAATGGATAATTAATAATGGAAATACATATAGGAGACCGTATCGCAGACATTACCCTGGTGGGTAAGGAAGGGAATAAGGTACAACTTACCATTGACGGAAAGCCCTACGAAGTGGACATTGTGATGGCAGAGAACGGAAGTTGCTCCATCCTGCACAACGGAAACTCGTTCAACGCAGGCCTTGTGCGCGGCGAGGGCGGCAAGAGTTATGACATCAGCATGCTCCAGCGTTCCTTTCATGTGGACATCGTGGACACGCAAGCCAAGTATCTGCACATGAAGAAAGGAGCCGACGAGAAGCAGGGCGACAAGATTCTGGCGCCGATGCCGGGCAAGGTAGTGAGCATCCCCGTCAAGGTGGGCGACCGACTGGCTGCCGGAGACATTGCCGTGGTGCTGGAAGCCATGAAGATGCAGAGTAACTATAAGGTAAATGCCGACTGCATCGTCCGCAACATCCTCGTGGGCGAGGGCGAACCGGTAAATGCCAACCAAGTATTGATTGAATTGGAGTTGATAAAGGAGGAATAATCCCGAGTCGCATTCAGTCCGTATATTATAAATCACTAAATTGTAAATGCAAATATGAACAGAGAAGAAATATACCGCCAGTTTGAGGAACTGGATAAACGTGCCTCGCTGGGTGGGGGCGTAGACAAGATAGAGAAACAACACGCCTCTGGCCGCATGACTGCCCGCGAACGTATTGACATGCTGCTGGACAAAGGCTCGTTCAATGAGCTGGACAAGTTCGTGAACCACCGTTGCACCAACTTCGGCATGGAGAAGAAACAGATTGCCGGAGACGGCATGGTGTCCGGTTACGGAAAGATAGACGGCCGCCTTGTATTTGTCTATGCCTACGACTTCACGGCGCATGGCGGTTCGCTCAGCGAGACGAATGCCGCAAAGATTGTAAAGGTGCAGCAGCTTGCCCTGAAGAACGGTGCTCCCGTCATTGCCCTCAACGATTCGGGCGGCGCACGCATCCAGGAAGGTGTGAACAGCTTGGCAGGCTATGCCTCCATCTTCTATCAGAACACCATTGCGTCGGGTGTCATTCCGCAGATATCCGCTATTCTGGGTCCGTGTGCCGGTGGGGCATGCTACTCTCCGGCGCTTACCGACTTTATCTTCATGGTAAAGGAGCAGAGCCACATGTTTATCACCGGTCCGGACGTGGTAAAGACCGTGACCCACGAGGAGGTGGACAAGGAGGAACTGGGCGGTGCCTATACGCATAGCAGCAAGAGCGGCGTCACCCACTTTATGTGCAATACGGAAGAGGAGACGCTGATGAGCATCCGTGAACTGCTGAGTTTCCTCAAAAATAAAGATTTCGAAGTCCACAAACTTTGTCCCGAAATGCTTGGGGGCCTTCCTGTTCCGCGAATCCCGGCGGAAATAGATGAGCATACGGACAAAGTATTAAACAAAAGCGGAACGGATGTTAGTAAACAGTTTTTATTAGGGGCTGAGAGCACCTTAAAATACTGCCAAAATAACGGGATAAAAATAGCAGTTTTAAAGTCTAAAAGTCCTTCCTGCGGAAAAGACCGAATCTATGACGGTACTTTTTCGGGCAAGCTGCGCGACGGTACGGGTTGTACTGCTCGGCTTCTTATGCAGAACGGCATAGAGGTCTTCGACGAAACTGAATTGGAAAAATTAGAAATTAAGCTTAAAGAATAGGAAATCTAAAAATGGGTTTGAAATGTGGAATCGTAGGGCTGCCTAACGTCGGCAAATCTACTCTTTTTAATGCATTGACAAAGGCAGGGATTGCCGCAGAAAACTATCCGTTCTGCACGATCGAACCAAACGTCGGTATCGTCGAAGTTCCTGATCCGAGACTTGCCAAGCTCGCTGAAATTGTTCATCCTCAGAAAATCATTCCGGCAACCGTTGAATTTGTTGATATCGCCGGCTTGGTAGCCGGTGCAAGCCAAGGCGAAGGTTTAGGAAACAAATTCTTGGCAAACATTCGTGAATGCGACGCTATTGCGCACATCGTCAGATGCTTTGAAGATGAAAACATCACTCACGTTGCTAACCACGTCAACCCGCTCGAAGATATCGAAGTCATTAATACGGAATTGGCTCTTGCCGATTTGGCCACCGTTGAAAAGCAGTTAGCTAAATACTCCAAACAGGCTCGCTCAGGCGGCGATAAAGAAGCTTTGAAGCTCGTTAAAGTCTTAGAAAAACTTCAGCCGGCTCTCAATGAAAACCAGCCTGCAAGAAGCGTAGAACTTACTCCGGAAGAAAAAGAAGTCATTAAGCCTCTCTTCCTTCTGACAATGAAGCCGACCATGTACGTTGCCAACGTTGAAGAAGGCGGTTTTGAAAACAATCCGCTTCTTGACCAAGTCCAAGAACATGCCGCCAAAGAAAATTCCATCGTCGTTGCCGTTTGCGCCAAGATTGAAGCGGAAATTTCCGACCTTCCGGAAGAAGACAAACTGGTTTTCTTGGAAGACCTCGGCATGCATGAACCGGGCTTAGACCGAGTCATTAGAGCCGCTTATCAGCTGCTGGGCCTCCAGACTTACTTCACC
>OGOA01001267.1_pt1 | contig 12808 bp, 8 predicted proteins | sample 1573621 | NCBI WGS metagenome assembly OGOA01 (sample SAMEA2581917, study PRJEB24529) | metagenome | biome: Human gut stool | place: China | collected 2011
TCTGATATCCGTCACGTATTTTTTTATATTCTCTGTTCAATGACTTTATTTCATCCTCGGAAACACCATAAACAGACACTATATCCTGTACATAAGCATTTTTAAGTTCAAACGGTGTACCTTCTGCTGCGATACTTCCTTTGTCAAGAATCACAACATACCCAGCATTAGCAGCCTCTTCCATATAATGGGTGGTTAGAAATACTGTCATATTTTCTGTTTTCTGAAGTTTCTTAATAACATTCCATATTAACTGCCTTGTCTGCGGATCAAGCCCTGTAGTAGGCTCGTCAAGAATCAAAATCTCCGGTCTGTGCAATAATGCACGGGCAATATCAATCCTTCTTCTCTGACCTCCCGATAGCTTACCTACAGGTCTGTTTAAAAACTCGTCAAAATCCAGAATCTCAACCAGCTCCTGTAATCTCTTATCAAAGGCATTTCCTGTAATGCCGTACAAAGCAGCTCTGCTCATTAGGTTTTCTTTCACCGTAAGCGGTTTATCAAGTACGCTATCCTGAAACACAACACCAAGCATTCTTTTTGTCTGTGCACCGGCTTTGTCGGTTTCTATTCCGTTTACCTGAACAGTTCCGCTGTCTTTTTTCAGTAATCCGCAGAGAATGGAAATGGTTGTACTTTTCCCTGCACCATTTACTCCAAGAAACGCAAACAATTCTCCTTTTTTTACACGAAAGCTCAAATCATTTACTGCTTTTACTTCGCCAAAGCTTTTATTCAGATGGCTGATTTTAATTATGTCTGATTCCATATGTTCTCCTTTTGTTTCATCTTTCCCTAAATGATGCAGTATATGTTGGATTTACATTTCACAAATATATTGGATCCAATACCTGCATATTTACTGGTACATAATAAAAAATAACTTTCACAAGTGTCTTATCTATACTATTCAGTTCTTCCTCTATATACTTAATCTCCATAACCACATACTCCTTTTCATGACATTAAGTATAGCAGAAATCATGTTATTATGCCACTCATGGCATTTTTCTGATTGGTCATTATGACAGTGGATAACACTTCTAAAAAGCCAGTATTTCTGGTGTTTTAGAACTATTATCCACATAAGGCAGGACACAGGGATGTATTAATTCTTTTATGTCCTGTATTTAGTGGATAACTCATATATAGATTCCTGCTCTCCATGTTGTTTTCCATAAGATAATCAACCTCAATCATTGAATTCATATTTGCTTTCTTATTATACTTAACCTACATCATGGAATACCTTTGCCTCTGCAAGACCTCTTTTTTTAAGTTCCTTAGCAACTGCTGCAAGTGTGAGAAGATAAAAGCTGTCATCTTCGACCTTGGTATCCTTTACTTCCTGCCTTACAGTTCCAACCTTATAGAACTTTCCTTCATACTCAAGTACATCGCCGAAAAGTGCCGGAGTTGTTGTAATCTCCTTAACACCTGTGACAAATACCTGAGTTACGGTTTTCATCATCGACCAGCCGTGGTCAATTCCAATTATAATATCATTCTTAAATTACTGTGTAACATTTTTAAATTTCCGACTCTCTCATCATACTATGTTAAATTGTTAGTAAATCTTATAAATGCCTCTCTTCCCTTTTCATCTGTCTTGTATACACCTGCACACTCAAGCACCTGAACGAATACTTTGCCAATCTCTGATTTTATTATCTCATCAATATTGCCGCTGGTTATATCATAATTATCTTTCCAGCTTTCAACCCATTCTGCGTGCTTTTCAATCTCGCTGATTGAGCGGATATCTTCATTATCTAATAGTACATTTTTCAAAATACCCATTTCCTTATCAAGACGTGCCGGAAGTATTGCCATTCCCATAACTTCAATAAGGCCTATATTCTCCTTCTTAATATGGTGAAGGTTAGCTGACGGATGGTACACACCCCAAGGACACTCCTTAGTCGTAATATTATTCCTTAATACAAGATCCATCTCGTAATTATCAGCTTTTCTTCTACATATCGGAGTTATCGTATTATGCTGTTCACCATCAGTATTGCAGTATATGAAAGCTTCTTCATCAGTGTAGCCTCTCCATTTGTCTAATATATAATCGCAGGCATTAACAAGACTTTCTTTATTATTACTGCTGAGTCTTATTACCGACATAGGCCAGTTAAGAATTCCTGCCTTGACATCACCAAACTGCCCCATATCAAATGCATACACATACTCTGCCCTTGCCATAGGAAACTCATATGCACCACCCTGAAAATGGTCGTGGCTTAATATTGAACCGCCTACAATCGGCAGGTCAGCATTAGAACCTAATGTATAATGAGGAAATTTTTCCGTGAACTCGATAAGCTTCTTAAATGTACTCTTATCAATCTTCATAGGTATATGCTTGTCATTAAACACTATGCAATGTTCGTTATAATATACATATGGCGAATACTGCATATAATATTTCTCGCCGCTTAATTCAAGCGGTATAACCCTCAAATTCTGTCTTGCAGGATGTGACAGCGTACCGGCATAACCTTCATTTTCCTTACACAAAAGGCACTTTGGATAACCGCTTGCCTCCATCTGTCCCTGCTTAATTATATCCTTCGGGTCTTTCTCTGGCTTTGACAGATTAATCGTTATATCTATAGTGCCATATTCTGAATTGTACTTCCATTTCTGGTCCTTCTCAATCCTATCACACCTTATATAATTGCAGGCTTTATTAAGTTCATAGAAATAGTCTGTCGCAAACTTGGGACTATTATTATAAAGCTCCTTAAAATGCTTTCTCACAACAGAAGGCATTGGAGTAAGTACACCCATTATCTTAGTGTCAAATATATCCCTGTTAAGCTGGGTATCTTCAATAAGTCCGTCTTTTATAGCTGTTTCAAGGCAGTCTGAGAGAATTTCGGATATTCTCCTTGTAGTATACTTCTTACTATCAACATTGCCATTAATTACATCACTGTCTGTATCAAGTCCGATTTTTTCAAAGACTTCCAGCAGTCTGTTAGTTACATATATCTTGTCATCTTCTTCTATCAGTTCATTCATTAAAGCATAATTAACAAGCTCTAATATAAGACTGTCTATATCTCTCATATTATTCTGACACCTCCGCAATGTCTGATTTGTAATATCATACTTGCACCATCACCAAATATCTTATCCATATTTCTTCTGTATTCATCTACGGCATTATCTTTGACAATTGCAAGTATTGTTCCTGCAAATCCACCTCCGTGAACCCTGCATACTCCATTACTGTATGCACCATTACTATATGAACCATTATCACCTAAGAATATTTCACTCATCATAAGTCCAAGTGAAACGCCCTGATTGGCAGTATCTTTGGTTGAATATATATTTTGAAGATATTTGTAAGATGAATCACCAGACTTTGATACCAGCCTTAAGAATTTATCAATATTTCCAGATATAAGAGCATTTACTTCATTTTCTACTCTCTCATTTTCCTCTATAAAATGAACTGCTCTTAGTATGCTCCTGTCACCGAACTTCTCCTGTAACTCTTTAAAATTATCAAGTATATCCTTTAATGTAATGCCACGAAGAACCTCCTGTCCGAAGTAACTTGCAACTGCATTCATCTCACGGCGGATATCTGCATAATCATCTGTCAAATCCTTATGTGAACCTTTAGTATCAGTTATGCACAGGCTGTATCCGAATTTTTTAATACCCACATCAAGCTTATTAACAACTGGATTTTCCTTATTATTAAAATCGATATAGACCATATTGCCAACCGAACATGCCATCTGATCCATAAGTCCACAAGGCTTGCCAAAATACTCATTCTCTGCCATCTGTCCGATAACCGCAATATCTTCTGCCGATACTTTTCCAGCATTATATATATGTGACTGTATTGTTCCTATAAGTGTCTCAAATGCCGCAGATGATGAAAGTCCCGCTCCCATAGGTATGTCACTTGTTATGAAAGCCTCAAATGCTCCCGTTTTAAAGCCTTTCTTGTTAAAACCAGCAAGCACGCCTTTAACGAGTGCCTTGGTTGTTGAGTATTCTTCCTTATTAATATCCGTGTCCGATAATGCCACTTCTATCATTGGATAATTGTCTGACACAATTCTTATAATACCGGCATTAACACCACTATTCCCAGATAAACTGCCTTCCTCTGACACACTATCCTTGGAATTCACTGGTCTTACTACTGCAATAATATCCAAATTAATAGAAGCAGCAAGAACTTTTCCATTCTGATGGTCTGTGTGGTTACCGCCAATCTCACTTCTTCCCGGTGCACTGAATATAAGCACATCTCCTTCACCATATAACTGTGTGAAGCGGTTCAGAGCATTAATATATCTTTTTCTCTGGTATTCAAGCTGACTTTTATCAATATATAAATCCTTTAATATATTATCAATGCCACCCGAACCAATTACTTCAGTTAATTCAGTAGTATTATATAATTGTGATGTAACCATCATCTTCTACCTCTTCCATAAAATATAATCTCGTTGCAAAGTCTTGAAAAAATCGGACATTTTCATTATATCCAGTTGCACTGAAACCCTGCTTTAACTTAACACCTGAATACATAAGTGTATCTCCATACGCAACATAATCTTCTGTTTCCCCGTCCATTTTCTTAAGCTTTGACAGTATATCCTGTAACATAGAACCCTGCTTAATATGTATTGGCGATACCATATTAACAAGCTCACCGAATTCTTTAATATCATATTGAAGCTTTCTGTTGTAAAAACGGTATTTCTTAGCTTCATCAAGGCCTTTAGCCCTGTAACAGGCATACTGTGTGTTAGGTATAACGTGTTTTTGCATAATTAATCCGACAGCTTTCTTCTTATCCCTTGATACTACTGTCCATTCTGCCCTGTTGCCTTTACCATTATTTAATACACTGGCATTACCTGCATTTTCTTCTTCAAAGCTTTCTGTCCTGTAAAATGTACCAGTAAAGAATACATTTCTTAACTTCTTGTACAGTTCAATCTGACATTTCACAGCATTTAATTCCTCTTTATTCATATCACACATATTACATTCATAGCCAAGAAGCCCAAATGCAGCAACTGCAAATCTGCTCTCTAACGGCATATTTCTTAATGTCTGATGATTAGGGCTTGCCGATACATGGGCTGAAATACACGATAACGGATAACCATAGCTGTAATTATACTGAATCTGTGCCCTGCAAAGTGCATCTGTGTTATCACTTGCCCATATCTGCGGAAAATAGCATAACATTCCCAGATCAAATCTGTTGCCGCCTGCCGCACAGCCCTCGAATAATATATCAGGAAATCTATTAGTAAGCTCCTTCATACATCTGTATAAACCACACACATATCTATGTGATACTTCCTTCTGCCTGTCAGGCGGCAGATTTTTAGAATAATAATCACTGAATATTCTATTCATATCCCATTTTACATAAGATATATCTGCTGATGAGAACACCTCACTCATCTTCTCAATTATATAGTCCTGAACAGATTCATAGGTTAAATCAAGGATTCTCTGGTTACGTCCCTCTGAATGTTCTACATCTGGTATTTCAATTACCCATTCAGGGTGTGCCTCATATAGTCGGCTGTTCACACTCACCATCTCAGGCTCAACCCATATTCCAAATTTAAGCCCGGATTCTTTTATCTTATCAGCGATGCCAGCTATTCCATTTGGAAGCTTTCTGCTATTCGGTGTCCAGTCACCTAATGAACTTGTGTCGTCATTTCTCTCACCAAACCAGCCATCATCCATAACGAACAATTCAACACCTGTATCCTTAGCCGCCTTTGCAAGCTTCACAAGCTTTCTTTCATTAATATTAAAGTATGCCGCTTCCCAGCTATTAATAAGAATTGGTCTTTCCTTGTCGCGCCAGCTTCCACGCACAATATGCTTTCTTACAAACTCGTGCATATTATGACTCATCGAATTATACCCCTGGTATGAATAGGTAAGCACTGCCTCTGGAGCTTCAAAGCATTTTCCTGCTTCAATAATATAAGAAAATGTAGCTGGATTAATTCCCGATACAAGCCTTAATTTACCATATGAATTAACCTGTGCCGCTTCATAATGATTGCCGCTGTATATAAGATTAAATCCATAACATTCACCATAATCTTCTGTCGTTGAACTTCTTCCTAGCATAAAAAAAGGGTTAGCTCTGTTCGATGATGTTCCTGTTACAGACTCATTTACATACTTACCGGCACGAATGGGTATTCTGCTTCTATTCATCTCCCTTGCCCACGCACCATTAAAAAAAGACAATTCATAATCACTCTCGTTTAAATCAAGCTGCATACTCATTAATCTTTCAAGCCTTACGCTCTCATTTCCTGAATTAACAAGCTTGGCACTTCTTGTTATAATGTCACATTTTTCATATACATAATAATGTAGCTCCAATGTGAGATTATAATTCCTGTCCTTAAGATAGATGACGAGCTGTTCAACATCTCCATTATCATCATAAGACCCCGGAAGCGTATCGTATTCTTCCTTGCCCTGTATAAGCTCTGCCCTGTCAAACACCATATCCGTTGTATTGCTTCCATTAGGATATGTGACTTCAATAAATGGCTCTCTTATATCACCTTTTCCCAATGATGACATTTCAAGGCACACATCTTCCAGCGAATAAGACGAATAATCTTTATTGTATACATTAGTATTACCCGGAATAAATGTATGCTTCTCTGTCATCACAGCCTCATTGGCGTGTAACTTTCTTCCATAATACAAATGCTCCAACTGCCCGCTTCCAAGCATGGCAAATACATAAGATGTATTGTCAGTATCAAGCACATACATATTATTATTAATCGTTATCATTAATGGCTCTCCTTAATTCTTTCCGTTATCTCTTCCATTTTCTGCTCTGTTAAAATGTACTTTCTGTGGAAGTAAAATACTGCGATAAGCAGACCAATTATCGGAATTACTGTCATTGTCATTCTAAGTCCTACTACCGAACCACCAGCCACAGCATCTGTAACCGCATCTGTATTACTGCTTAACCTGCACACTGAAAGGCATATTGACACAACTAATGCGGCTATGCCTGAAGCAAGCTTTACAACAAATGTCTGCATTGAAAATATAACGCTCTCATCTCTTCGCTTATTCTTAAATTCGCCATAATCAACCGTATTCGCCAGAAATATAGTCGTTAAGACTAATAACATTCCATTTGCCGCAAATATGAAAAATGCTGGAATAAACAAAATAAACACACTCGACATTGATGTGAATATAAGAATAAATAAAACTATATAACCAGCAATAGCCATAACAAAGCTTACATAAAATATCTTTATTGTGTTCAAAAACTTTCTAAGAAGTGGGAACAATACCATCATTGATAATATCTGTATTGCACCACCAAATGTATTAAATAGTGTATAACCGTTGTACCAGTCTGCACCGCCAAAATCATATTTAAAGAAATATATGACAAGATTAGAAGTTATGTACACAGATGTATTAATAAGAACAATTGTTATAACTACTGTAACAGCCTGATCATTCTGGAAAAGTGCCTTGAACATCTGCTTTACTGATACTGTTTCAACATCAACTGTTGATTTTTCCCTAATATTAAGGCAGGTAATAAATATTGCAGCAAAGAACAGTATTGATATTATAAGTGCAAACCATTTAAAACCTGCATATTCATTGCCCTTTCCAAGCATATATACACACTGCATTGTAATAATTGTAACAAGTGCTGAACCTACGCCTGCACAGGAACGTGCCATTGTTGACATATTCTCTCTTTCCTTGCCGCCCTCTGTAAATGCAGGTATCATTGACCAATAAGGAATATCCATCATTGTATAAGTAACGCCCCACAAAACGTAAGTTACTGCGGCATACGCAACAAGTCCGCCGCCATCAAGTGTTGGTGGTGCAGAGAACATCAGAAACAATACAACAGCATTAAGCAATGTTCCAATAAACAGCCAGGGTCTGAACTTTCCCCATCTGGTTCTTGTCTTTGCAACAACTACACCCATTATAGGGTCGTTAAATGCGTCAAATACTCGTGCCGCAAGAAGTATAATCCCCATTGCTATCGCACTAACCCCAAGTATATCCTGATAATAATACAGAATATAACTTGCACAAAACATATAAACCATATCTTTGCCAACTGCACCTATGCCATAAGATGCCATTTCTTTCTTATTAAGCCCCATACGCTACCTCTTTTCTTTCTATATGTCTGATTTCTTCATATTCACTGCTAATTTGACAGCCTCATATGCACCATTATATATACCCATCTGCTTATTCTTCTTTATGTTCTCACACATATCTGTAATGTACGTATCATCTTCCATAAACAGCTTTATCATCTGTAAAGTATGAGGTATATCTCTGCACTCAAGTGTTCCGTCACCTATCTCTGCTGAATGGACTGCACCCCACTGTTCGTGTCCACCAACTCGCTTTATAAATAACTTTGGCACTGGATAGAATGCTAATTCACTTGGTTTTGTAACAAGCACATCTGCACTCCTCATCAAAAGGTTAGTACAATACACTGCCTCGAATATATTCTTGTGATAAAAGCCGTGGATACCTGTTATATTATCAGATGTGTCTTCACTTGAATTATCTGCTGTAATATTCTTAGAATTATCATCTCTATTGTTATCTGTCACTACATCAGAATTGTTTATCTGGCTGGCTGATAATGCCTTAGTGGCAAATGCCTTGGTGTCTTTCCAGTTGTCAAAATGCTCAGTTGCCAGTTCTCCCATCTGTGGGATATCTCTTATAAGTTCGTCCCATACATTTTTATAATCACCAACATTAACATATAACACTGCCTTATTCTTCTTAATATAAGGAATAAGGTATTTAATTATATGGGCAAATATCTCTTTCTGTGCACCTGCACCACCAATTGTAAGCAGAAATCTCATAGGCTTTCCGTTCTGTTTTCTTGCTATTCTTGCATTGCAGTCAGCCTCAATATTAGCTACAAGCTCGTGGTCGATATAATGTCCTGTGTATACAAGACTATCTGCTGGCATTTCATTTAACACCTTATTGCCGTCCATTCCATTAAGTATCCTGTAACCTTGATAAGCATAATGAGTCTGGACTGTATGAATACTTCCTTCTGACAAATGCAATGCCATTGGCCAGTTATCCGGTATTGCATTAACAACATTTTTCATACCTGCGTGTACTGCCGCCTGTGCCGGCCATACATGAGTTGCAATAACCGGAATATTCTTAGGAATATTCTTATATACAGGTGCCATAAGCTCGGCATTCTTCTGGTCTGAAGCGTTATAGGAAAGCTTCCTGAAACCCTCGTAATTCATTGGTTCCCACACCAGTCTGTTAAACAGCCTGCTCTTTTGTGATAACCTTGAACCAAGCGAATACAGGTCGTTCTGTGCCCTTATAACTTTAGTACAGGTTGTATTATCGTAAGAATTAAGATCCATCCAGTAAGGAACATATCCAAGTGCATTAGCTGCTGAAGCAATCGCCATTGATATTCTGTAATGTCCAAAACCCATTCTTATATTGCCAACTATAATACCTTTATCAGTATCAAATTCTTCTTTATTACCGTTAGATACGCTGGCAGGCTTATCTGCAACTCTCACATCATACACGCCAAGCATATCACCTATGTATTTGTTCTTCTTTATTGTCACCTTATAGTCGGCATTGCTGTCATCACCATATTTTCTTGCGTATTTTTTTTTTGAATTAATAGCTTTTCTATATGCCTTTCTATCAATTTCATTGTTAAATATAACCTTTGATTTGTCCTGCATTATATATTTCTCCTTTTTATTATCAATTACCTTCCTTAACTGCCACACCATCTAATAATATTCCCACAATCTCATCAAGTCCCTGTGTATATGTCATTCCTGCCCTCATAAGAATATCTCTTTGGAAAAATTGTTCTATTGATGCCTCCATCATCATCTTAAACATCAATAAATTAACCGGTCTTATCACTCCTTCCTCAATCCCATGTTCCAAAAGCTTAATCGTTGTCTCCCAGCCATTCTCCAGACGTTCTTCAACGTGTCTGTATATCTCCGGGAATTTGTCTTTTAACATATACAATTGTCTTAAATCAATATCTTTATAACTCTCAGGCATAACTCCAAGAATACGTCTTATCTTCTCAATTGTTGATAATGTATCATCTTCTATTATCTTTGATTCGCTCTCTTTAATCGTGTCAAACAGATAATCTACCATCTCCATAAACAGAGTGTTCTTATCTTTAAAAATTGTATATATTGTCTTCTTACTCATTGCAAGAATAGAAGCAATATCGTCCATTGTAAATTTAAGGCCTTTTTGATTAAATGCCTGTATCGTTGCCTGTAAAATCTTCTCTTTATTATCCATAATGCTCCTTTTAATGTTGTGTATCAGTGACGCTTATAAAACAAAAAATCAAGGAAACTATTTCTTTTGTTTTAGTTTCCTTGATTGTATCACATTATTTTATTGGGTACAATTGCTATTTTTATATAATTATTTCGAATATTTTTAGTAGTTTCATACAATTTGTTGTATATTTTGTATTATCTACTTATTATCGTTATCATATATTTTGTTATACCTGCATTATATACCTGCAACCATACAGAACATTATTTTTTCAGATTTTTCTGTAATACACCGATTAATTCATCAATAACTATTGGTTTGGTTAAGAATCCATCCATACCGCATTCCAGTGCTTTCTTTTTGTCCTCATCAAATGCATTGGCAGTCATGGCAAGAATGGTAATTCCAGCCAGTGCCGGGTCATTCAGAGCACGTATCTGGCGGGTAGCCTCATATCCATTCATTACCGGCATCTGCACATCCATCAGCACCAGTTCATAATCACCCGGCTTCGAATTCTTAATTTTCTTAACTGCCTCTGCTCCATTTACGGCAGTATCAACCTGGCATCCATATCCATTAAGAATCTCCACTGTAATTTCACTGTTTAGTTCATTATCTTCCACAAGCAATATACATCTGCCTCTGAAATCTGAACCTGATGCTAAAGGGCGTGTATCCTCTGCTTCTGCCTGCATCTGTCCAATGGCAATCATCAACGTATCTCTGATATCTGACATGAACATTGGTTTTGCACAGAAAGCAGTTACCCCTGCAGCTCTAGCTTCCACTTCGATATCTGACCATTCATAAGCAGTCAGGATAATGATTGGTGTATCATCACCAAGGCTGCGAATCTGGCGGGTGACTTCAATGCCATTCATATCCGGCAGACGCCAGTCGATGATATAAGCGTGGAATGCATCTCCCAGTTCCATAGACTGTCGTGCACGAAGAACAGCTTCCTTTCCGGAAAGTGTCCATTCTGAACGCATTCCAATCCTCACAAGCATTTTTGTCACACTGTCACAGGTATTGAAATCATCATCTACAACCAGTGCCTTAAGGCCTTCCAGTTCTGCAATCTTCTCTGTCTGATGCTGCTTAAACTGAATCCGAAATGGCAGACGGACAATAAATTCAGTACCTTTGCCCTGTTCTGTCTGAACCTCAATCGTTCCACCCATCATATCTACAATATTCTTGGTAATGGCCATGCCAAGTCCTGTACCCTGAGTCCTGCTGACTGTGGAAGTACGCTCTCTCTCAAAAGGTGAAAAAATCTTCTTTACAAATTCTGCACTCATACCGATTCCGTTATCCTTTACCCGGATCTCGTACAGTCCACTGTCCTTTACCGTCCCTGGGAACTGCTTCAACCTTACAGAAATAGTTCCTCCTGCAGGAGTAAATTTAACTGCATTAGACAAAAGATTTAAAAGTACCTGATTCAGTCTTGTCTTATCACAATAAACATCCTCATTTGTCACATCCATTGCATCCATATAAAGATCCAGCTGCTTTGCATAAATCTGCCCACTTACGATGGTCTTCAGATCATGAAGTACATCCGACAAACTTACCTCCGTTTCTTCCAGATGAATTTTTCCACTCTCGATACGGCTCATATCCAATATATCATTAATCAGTGAGAGCAGATGATTGCTGGAGGAAAGAATCTTGCCCAGATAATCCCGGACTCTTTTTTTATCATCAATATTACTTACCGCAAGTGTTGTAAAACCGATAATCGCATTCATTGGTGTGCGGATATCGTGAGACATATTAGAAAGGAAAGTACTCTTTGCCCTATTTGCCGTCTCTGCAGCACGTACTGCCTCAGAAAGTGCCTGATTCATTTTCCAGTCAGCAGTACGATCTGACATAACCAGGATATATTTCTTTTTACCGTTTACTTCACTGCCCATTGCAATATTATGGAACCGGCGTTTTTCCCCTGTCCTCAGATGAACATATTCAAAATCCCATTCTCTCTGTCCATTAACCTGTATTTCTTCCAGATAATTTTTCTCTGGATCTCCCTGTTCTGCTATATGCAGTTTTCCCAGAATATTAATATCTTTACGAATCTGTTCTACCGTAATGCCAAGCAGGTTTTCCACATTAGGACTAACATAATCTGCATGGTATGTTTTTGCATCCAGCATCAGGAAAACGTCATCCACATTCATTGAAAGCTTTTGAAACAGCTCATCCCGGTACAGTATCTCCGTATCTTTTTTCTTTAAGTTTATCCTGCTTTTTTGAATAACAAGGCTTATAGAGAATGCGGCAATACATAACACAACCGCACTGACAAGAAGTATCGTACTACGCTGCAGACTGTTCATACTGTCATTGACGATATCCGCCTGTACAAGTCCTAAGAACATCCAGTCCTGGATATCCGATTTTTCAT
>OGOA01001270.1_pt1 | contig 12793 bp, 9 predicted proteins | sample 1573621 | NCBI WGS metagenome assembly OGOA01 (sample SAMEA2581917, study PRJEB24529) | metagenome | biome: Human gut stool | place: China | collected 2011
CCATGACGACCTTTCATCTGACGGTGGTCACGCCGGACGGCTGCGCCTTTGACGGCCAGGCCGAACGGGTGGTCTGCCGCGCCATCGACGGCGACCTTGCCATTCTGGCAAAGCACGGCGATTACTGCACGGCGCTGGGCATGGGCGAAGCCCATATCGTGGACGCCGACGGCCAGCGCCGCCGCGCCGCCTGCATGGGCGGCATGCTCAGCGTGCTGGATGGCGAGGTGCGTCTGGTGGCTACCACCTGGGAGTGGGCAGAAGAGATCGACCAGGCCCGCGCCGAGGCTTCCAAAAAGCGCGCCGAGGAGATCCTGGCCCAGAAGAACCTCGACAAGCGCGACTACGAGATGGCCCAGGCCCGCCTGAAGCGTGCTTTGGTGCGTACCTCCGTCCACTGAGATCCTGTAAAACAAACCCCGGAGTTCCGAGCGGAACTCCGGGGTTTTTGCGTCATTCGGTCAGCGGCTCCCAGAAATTCGGGATGGCGGTCAGGTGCTCTTTGATGTACTCCGCATAGGCCCGTACCTTGGGGTCTGCCTGCGGAGCCATGACAAAGCCCAGTCGGGCACCGCCCCGCCAGTCCAGTGGCACAGCAGGAGCATGGCCGCTGTACTGGATAGCGGGCAGCAGCAGGACAACGGTGCGGCAATTGCTGGTAAAGAAATCGACCGGATCAATATAATCGTACTGGGGAGCGCGAAGCCGCAGGTAACGGCGCAGTTCGTCTTCATATAAAATGCTGCCGGGATGATGATGGAACGCAATCCGTAGTTCCTGCAGATCCTCGAGGCGTACAGAACTTTTTTGCAGCAGCGGTGAGGTCGTTGCATCCATGGAATGGAACGACGGCATGCAGAGTTCGGGTACCTGTGCAAAAGGCAGAAACTGCAGCCCAAGACGGGCAATATCGGCGTTTTCCAGGAGGGCGGCGATCTGAGCTTCTCCGCGCAGCAGAGCTGTGTAAAGTGCATCTTTGCTTTCGTAACGGACAGGGCGGGGGGCATAGCGGTTCAAAAGCGGCAATGCCGTATGCAGCAATTCCATCCAGATCTGGAAGTACTGACCGCCAAGGCAGCCAATGCACAAGCGTTCTAGCTGTTGCTGGTGTAGTCGCTGAAGCTGCTGCCCTTCCGAAACGGCGTGGAAATAGACCTCCTGTATTTTTAGAGCGCTCTGGTAAAAGCTGCGTCCGGCTTCGGTCAGAGCCAGCTGCCGGGAACCGCGGTCGAACAGAGTGAAACCGAGTTCCTGTTCCAATGATTTCATCTGCTGGGATAGGGCAGACTGCGAAATATACAGCTGGTCAGCAGCGGCGGTAAAGCTGCGGTATCTGGCAATGGCCAGAAAACTTTTGAGCTGCGTATGGGTCATAAAAAACCTCCCATAAGTTTTTTCTTATGAATAGTATAAGAAACTTGATTTGTAAACGCAAGCGTTTCTCTTTATAATAAGAATTATAGATGGTTTGTGAATTAACGAACCATGTTTCACACAGTTGGAAAAGAAGAAAAAGAACAAGGAGAACACATCATGGAAAAGATCTCGCGCAAGAGCTTTGTCAAGGGTGCTCTGGGTCTGGGCCTCACCGGCGTTCTGGCTGGTTGTGCTTCCAGTGCCAGCAGCACGGCAGCTTCCGCTTCCAGCACGGCTGCACCTGCCGAAAAGAAGGAGTTTACGTTTGCAGACACTGTCCGCTGGGATGCCCAGTATGACGTGGTGGTCATGGGCATGGGCGCAGCCGGTATGGTAGCAGCCAAGACTGCTGCCGACAACGGTGCCAAGGTGGTCATCGTGGAAAAGTGCGAAGAGGGCAAGGCCGGCGGCAACACCAAGGTCTGTGGACAGCTGTTTGCTTACGCCAACGGTGACAAGGACGCTGCAAAGAGTTACTATACTGCTCTGGCCGGCGGCCGTGACATCGAGCCGGAGATCATTGATGCGATTTCCGAGGGTGTTGCCAACATGGCCGACATCCTGGCCGATGAGTTCGGCTTTAACAAAGATGAGTACATGGACTGGACCGGCGTGAACGTGGGCGGCACCAACATGGGCGCCATGAGCCCCGAGTACCCCGAGATGCCCGGCCATGAGAAGATGGCTCTGTGGACCACCCATGCAGGTGCCAGCGACGGCTATCTGTATCAGGGCCTGAAGCAGAACGTGACCGACCGTGTGGATGCCATTGATGTATGGTACAGCTCCCCGGCCAAGAGCCTCATTCAGGACCCCGTCACCAAGACGGTCGTGGGCGTTACCGCGGAGCGTGATGGTAAGGAAATGAACATCCGTGCCCTGAACGGCGTGTGCATCTGCACCGGCGGCTTTGAGTGCAACAAGGAGATGGTGCAGCACTACCTGAACGTCATCAACTATGCACCCCGCGGTGGTCAGTTCAACACCGGCGATGGCATCAAGATGGCACAGGCTGTGGGTGCAGATCTGTGGCACATGGACTGCTATGAGGGCCTGTTTGGTCTGGGCAGTGTGACTTATCCGGTCGAAGAGGGCATCCCCTGCGATATGATCGCAACGCTGGCACAGAATGCTGTCAACACCGGTGCTGCCATTCTGGTGGGCACCGACGGTGATCGCTTTGTCAACGAGAGTGAGACGGTGCGTCACGGCCACCTGTATGAGAACGGCATCTGGGAGAACCCCACCTTCCCCGAAAAGGTCTGGTACATCATTGATGAGACCCAGAAGGGCGAGATCGAGGCTGCTGGTGCAATGCCTGAAGAGCAGCTGGCCAAGCTGACCGCTTACGACAGCATCGGCGCACTGGCTGAGGGCATTGGCGTTGATAAGGACCGTCTGACCAAGACCCTCAAGAACTACAACAGCTTTGCCAACAACGGCGAGGACTACAAGTGCGGCCGTGAAGCACAGTATATGCGTGCGTTCGACGGCAAGAAGTACTACGCAATGTACATGGTGTCCGGTCTGCTGAATACTCAGGGCGGCCCCAAGCGCAGCGCCAACGCTGAGGTTCTGGACACCCAGGGCAACCCCATCCCGCACCTGTACTCCGCCGGTGAGTGCGGCGGCATCACCGTGTGCATGTATCAGGGCGGCACCAACATTGCCGAGTGCATCACCTTCGGCCGCATTGCCGGCAAGAACGCCGCAGCGGTCAAGGACGCACTGCCCACCTACACTGTGGAGGCTGTGGAGTCTGCGCCCGCACAGCCCGGTGACATCGACGATCTGGTCGGCGAGGAAGAAACCTACGAGACTGCTGACAACCAGTACATCGGCAAGGCACAGGGCATGGACGATGAGATCGTGGTCCGTGTGACCGTGGATGACGGCAAGATCAGCCAGGTAGAAGTGCTGAAGCAGAACGAGACGGAGGGCATCGGCGTGCCTGCCACCGAGCAGCTGCCGGAGAAGTTCGTTGGTCTGGACACCGAGGAAGCCATCAATGCTGTGGATGGTATTTCGGGCGCTACCATTACCTCCAACGCTCTTAAGCAGGCGGTGGTCAACGCACTGCTGCAGGCCAAGGGCTGATAAGAACCGGATAAATGCAGAAGGGGCTGCCGATGTGGAATCGGCAGCCCCTTTTTGGACGGAAAAATCACCGCATATTTGCCTTCTCGATCAGGCTGCGGATGTGGTGGGCCAGCATCTCGATGGCGGTGGTGTTTTCGCCGCCGTTGGGCACGATGATGTCGGCGTTGCGCTTGCTGGGCTCCACAAAGGCCTCGTGCATGGGCTTGACCGTGGTCAGGTACTGCTCGATCACGCTGTCCAGGCTGCGGCCGCGCTCCTTCACGTCCCGCACAAGACGGCGCAGGATGCCCTCCACGATGAGCACCGGGGCTGGTTCGATGTGCTGCACTTTGTCACTGCGGTTGTGGTTGGAGTAGTCGTATACGGGGCAGTCGATGGCGCGGCCGGCCTTGAGCTCCTGCAGGTGGTAGATGAGCAGGGCATTGTCGAAAGCGTCCGGGTGATCGTAGTTCAGCTTGCAGCGCTCTTCAAAGGGCAGGTCGTCGTGGCGCTTATAGTAGCTGTCGTGGGAGATCAGCCGCACCTCGTCCTCGCCAAAGCGCTCCTTCAGCCGCAGGGCCAGGGTGGTCTTGCCGCTGCCGGAACCGCCTGCAATGCCAATGATCAGATTGTTCATAGTCGAAACTCCTCCTGCACAAAAAACCTTGTCGGCTCCGGTGGAAAAACCGACAGAAATGGATTATAATAGAAGAAATCAACGGCCGGTCGGGGCTGTATGCGGCCCGGCGGCCTTTTGTTCCATCTATCATACCATAAAATGCCCGGTTTTGACAGCCCGGAAGGGCGGTCGGGTGCAATTTTTTTAACTGGCAGGCGGCCTGCCGCGGAGGAAACAGACAAGATGCAAACACAACAGCTGCAGCAGAACATGAAAGAAAAAGTAAAGGTGTTTGAGGACGGCGGCATCCGTCTGCTCAAAAGGGGGCAGAAGGGCCTTGTACACGCCATCTTCAGCCGGTTCGGGCTGGTGCTGGTGCTGCTGCTGCTGCAGTTCGGGGCACTGTTCAGCCTGCTGCGCTGGTTCGGGCAGCTGCTGCCCCATTACCTGGGCGGCACGGCGCTGGTCACGGCTGCCATGGTGATCTACCTGCTCAACATCGACATGGACAACAGCGTGCGCATCACCTGGCTGGTGGTCATTGCAGTGCTGCCGGTGCTGGGCGTGCCGCTGTTCTGGTACACCAAGGCGGACATCGGCCACAACGCCCTGAAAAAGCGCCTGATGGATCTGGAAAGCCAGACCCGCGCCCAGCTGCCCCAGCCGGAAGGGGTGGAGCAGCGTCTGGAGGCGGACAGCCCCGGAGCGGCTTCGCTGGCGCGCTACCTGCGGGGGCGGGGCGGCGGCTTCCCGGTGTACGGCAATACCGCGGTGACCTACTTCAACGGCGGCGAGGCCAAGTTTTCCGAGCTGCTGCGCCAGTTGGAAACGGCGGAGCATTACATCTTTCTGGAATACTTCATCATCGACGAAGGGCTCATGTGGGGCCGCATCCTGGAGGTGCTGGCCCGCAAAGCGGCCAGCGGCGTGGATGTGCGGGTGATGTACGATGGTACCTGTGAGTTTTCCACCCTGCCGCGGGACTATCCCAAGCGGCTGGAAGCGCTGGGCATCCGGTGCAAGGTGTTTGCGCCGGTCACGCCGTTTGTGTCCACCCACTACAACTACCGCGACCACCGCAAAATTCTGGTCATTGACGGGCGGGTGGGCTTTACCGGCGGGGTGAACCTGGCCGACGAGTACATCAACCATGTGGAGAAATACGGCCGCTGGAAGGACGCCGCCGTCATGCTGGAGGGCGAAGGCGTGCGCTCCATGACCGCGCTGTTTTTGCAGATGTGGAGTGTGCTGCAGGAGCCGGAGTTTGAGCAGTTCCTGCGCCCGGAGGTCCCGGCGGCCCGCGCAGAGGGCTTTGTGGTGCCTTACGGCGACTGCCCGCTGGACGGCGAGCGGGTGGGTGAGATGGTGTACATCGACCTGCTGAACCGTGCCCGGAAGTATGTGCACATCATCACGCCGTACCTCATTCTGGACGGCGAGCTGGAAACTGCCCTGCGCTTTGCGGCAGAGCGCGGCGTGGATGTGCACCTGATCCTGCCCGGCGTGCCGGATAAGCAGTTCGCCTATGCGCTGGCCAAAACGCACTACAAGGCGCTGCTGTCGTCGGGCGTGAAGATCAGTGAGTGGACGCCCGGCTTCACCCATGCAAAGCTGGTGGTGATGGACGGAGTGGAAGCCGTGGTGGGCACCATCAATCTGGACTACCGCAGCCTGTACCATCACTTTGAGAACGCTGTGTGGATGCGCCGCGTGGGCAGCATCCGCGATATGGAGACGGATTTTCAGAACACACTGGCCCGCTGCCGCACCGTGGAAGCGACCCTGCAGAGCGTCTGGCAGGGCAAAAAGCTGCTGCGCCTGATGGGCCTGCTGTTGAAGGTGATCGCACCGCTGATGTGAAAACAAACTCCCTCAGGCATCGTGCAGCGATGCCTGAGGGAGTTTTTGCATAAAGAAAGAGAGCTGCGGCAAAAACCACAGCTCTCCGGAACAGAACCGATTTAAAGAAAAATCAGCGCTTAGTTCTGCTTCATGCGAGCGAAGCAGTCAGAGCAGTAGACCGGACGGTCCTCACGGGGCTGGAAGGGAACCTTGCAAGCCTTGCCGCAAGCTGCGCAGACAGCATCGAACATCTGACGCTCACCGCCGTTGTTGCCGCCACGGACGCCGTTCTTGCGGGCGTCACGGCAGGGCTTGCAGCGCTGGGGCTGATTCTCGAAGCCGCGAGATGCGTAGAACTCCTGCTCACCAGCAGTCCAAACAAATTCCTTACCGCAGTCCTTGCAGACCAGAGTCTTGTCTTCAAACATAGTAGTATCTCCTCTTTAGTTAGTTCTTGCCCACGGAAGGATTGTAACCATACCTTTGGTTTTGGGACCATCGCGCTGATCAGTAAGCTTACCAGGGGCTTGAATGAATAGACGTCCTCCAATTGAGGACTTTTCTATTGTACCGTTCTTTTTGAAATTTGTCAACCAAAAAACAACCATTCGCCTTGTTATTTGTATAGATAGCACAATCCGACAGGGCTGATTTTGGTAAAATAACTGCCGGAAGATGAAAAAGGGGCTGCCGCACATTCCGTGCAGCAGCCCCTGCAAAGCCCTTTGGAAAACGGTTACTTCTCAATGACTTCCTTGGTGTCGCGGGCGATCATCAGCTCCTCGTCGGTAGCGATGACCAGAGTGCGCACCTTTGCGCCCCAGGCAGTGATCTCGCACACATCGCCCACGGGGTGCTTGTTCTTCTCGGTATCGATGCGGATGCCCAGCCAATCCATGTGGTGGCAGACCTTTGCACGGGCAATTGCGTCGTGCTCGCCGATGCCGCCGGTGAAGACGATGGCATCCACGCCGCCCATTGCAGCGATGTAAGCGCCAACAGTCTTCTTGATCTGGTAGTTCAGCATGTCGGAAGCCAGCTGTGCGCGCTTGTTGCCGGCAGCAGCTGCCTCTTCCACGTCACGCTTGTCGCTGGAAACACCGGAGATGCCCAGCAGGCCGGACTTCTTGTTCAGGATCTCGTCCAGCTCGTGGCCGGTGATGTTCAGGGTGTATTTCAGGTAGTTGACCACAGAGGGGTCCAGGTCGCCGCAGCGGGTGCCCATCATCAGGCCGGCCAGCGGGGTCATGCCCATGGAAGTATCCACGACCTTGCCCTGATCCACAGCAGCGATGGAAGAACCATTGCCCAGGTGGCAGGTGATCAGCTTCAGGCGCTCAATGGGCTCCTCCAGGTACTCGGCTGCCTTGTGGGCAACGTACTTGTGGCTGGTGCCGTGGAAGCCGTAGCGGCGCACGCCGTACTTCTCATAGTACTCATAGGGGATGGCGTACATATAAGCCTTCGGGGGCATGGTGCTGTGGAAAGCGGTGTCGAACACGGCCACCATGGGGATGTTGCCGAACACCTTGCGTGCGGCCTCGATGCCCAGAATGCCGGCGGGGTTGTGCAGGGGAGCCAGAGGGCTTAGCTCGCGGATGGTCTCGATGACCTCGTCGGTGATCAGGCAGCTCTCCTTGAACTTCTCGCCGCCGTGCACAACACGGTGACCGATGGCATCGATCTCGCTGACGTCGTTGATGCACTTGCCTTCGCCGGTGGTCATCTTCTTCACGACCTCGGCAAATGCCTCGGTGTGGGTGGGGAAGATGGCGGGCGTGGTGGCCTTGTGGCCGTTGGCCTCGTGGGTGATCATGCTGCTTTCCATGCCAATGCGCTCGCACAGGCCCTTGCACAGCACCTTCTCGCCGTCCATATCGATCAGCTGATACTTCAGGGAAGAAGAGCCGCAGTTAATAACCAGAACTTTCATCTGTGTTGCCTCCTGTATGTTTTTGGTCTGTCCTCTTTTTAAACCTGAGGACAGAATTTTACAGATTCCTGTGTTTATTATATAATAGGGTGGGCGGCTTTTCAAGCCGCAACCCGGGCAAAGCGGTAAAGCTTGTGTACAAGGTTTTTGTACATCCTGCCCACAAATGCGCAAAACCACTGCAGTTTTCTGTATATACGATATAAATTTAACAATCTTTCCGAGGGCGCAGCAGCCCTGCAGAGGAGCTTATCTATGAAATTTGCCGGTATCATTGCGGAGTACGATCCCTTTCACAATGGCCATGCATGGCAGTTGGCGCAGGCAAAAGCGCTGGGAGCACAGCATGTGGCGGTGGCCATGAGCTGCGGGCTGACCCAGCGCGGCGCACTGCCTCTGCTGCCGGAAGCGGTGCGGGTGCAGGCCGCCCTGCAGTGCGGGGCAGACCTGATATTTGCGCTGCCTGCGCCCTGTGCCTGTGCGGGGGCAGAGGCTTTTGCCCGGGCGGGGGTGCGCATCCTTGCCGCCGCCGGGTGCGATGCGCTGGTGTTCGGGGCAGAGACGCCGGACGCAGCCCTGCTGATGGAAGCTGCCCGGGTACTGAACAGCGAGGCCTACCGCACCGAGCTGAAGCGCCAGCTTGCAGCCGGTGCCCGCAGCTTTGCGGCGGCGCGGCAGGCGGCGGTGGAAGCGCTCTGCCCGGGCACGGCACTGGCCGCGCTGTTGGATAAGCCCAACAACAATCTGGCAGTGGAATACTGCAAGGCCATTCTGGAACAGGAGGCACCCATGACCCCGGTGCCGCTGCCCCGCAGGGGGGCCAACCACGGGCAGACGCTGGAGGAGAGCGGCCACGCGCAATTTGCCAGTGCCAGCGCTCTGCGGGCTCTCTGGGCCGAGGGCGGAGCCGAGGCCGTGGCCCCGTTTGTGCCGGAAAAGGCGTTTGAACTGTATAAAACGGCGGAAAATGACGGCGCGTATACGGATTTTGACGCGGCAGGCCGGTGTGAGCTGGCACTGCTGCGGGCAGCCTGCGCAAAGCCGGAGCCTTTTGCAGCGGTGCGCGGAGTGTCCGAAGGGCTGGAACACCGGTTGGAACACGCGGTGCGACAGAGCACCAGTCTGCCGCAGCTGCTGGATGCCCTGACCACGGTGCGCTACCCCCGGGCCCGGATGCGCCGCCTTGCCATGGATGCTGCATTGGGCTATACGGCCGACATGGTGCCGGCCCTGCCGCCGGCGCTGCACCTGCTGGGAGCACGGAAGGACGCCCTGCCGCTGCTGGGGCAGGTGTCCCTTCCGGTGTCTCACTCGTTGGCAAAGCTGGCCCAGACCGGCCCCGACGGTGCTCGGATGGCGGCGGCACAGGCAGCGGCCAGCGACTTTGGGGCCCTGTGCCAGGCAAACCCGGCCCCGATGGGCGGAATATATCGTCAAAAAAATATCTTTTTGACGAATTGACAAAAAATTCTGGCAAAAAATCAGCAATTCCGCTCTTGTAACCGTGCCGTATTGGGTGTATCATTAAAGCAATGCAATGTTGGATACAACGGAAACAAAACTGAGACCCCCAGTGGGATTTAGGAGGAACCATGGCATTACACGTTCTGGACGAAGCCAACCGCTGCCTCGGCTGCAAAAAGCCGCTGTGTCAGCAGGGCTGCCCCATCCACACCAACATCCCCGAGGTGATCCGTCTGCTCAAGGCAAACCAGATGGACGCCGCAGGCCAGATGCTGTTTGAAAACAACCCGCTCACCACCGTGTGCAGTCTGGTGTGCAACCACGAGAACCAGTGCGAGGGCCACTGCGTGCGCAACCGGATGCCCAGCCACGACCCGGTGCACTTTTCCATCATCGAGGACTACATCTCCACCACCTACGCCAACAAGATGACCGCCGGCCCGGCCCCCAAGAACGGCATGAAGGCGGCTGTGGTGGGTTCCGGCCCGGCGGGCCTGACCATTGCGGTGCTGCTGGCACGCTGGGGCTACGATGTGACCATCTTTGACACCCGCGACAAGATCGGCGGCGTGATGCGCTACGGCATCCCCAACTACCGCCTGCCGGACAGTGTGCTGGACGATTTCCAGTACCGCCATCTGGAACTCAAGGGCATCAAGGTACGGCCCAACACCACCATCGGCAAGACCATCACCATCGACGACCTGTTCCGCGACGGCTACAAGAGCGTATTCATCGGTGCCGGTCTGTGGAAGGCCAACGCCATGCACATCAAGGGCGAGAGCCTGGGCAACGTGGCCTTTGGCATCGACTATCTGGCCAACTCCAAGGCCTTCCGTCTGGGCGATGACATTGCAGTCATCGGCGTGGGCAACTCTGCTATGGACTGCGCCCGTACCGCCATCCGCAACGGTGCCCGCCATGTGACCTGCTATGCCCGCCGCGACGAAAGCTGCATCAGTGCCTCGGAGTACGAGGTGAGCTATGCAAAGCTGGAGGGCGTGGGCTTCCGCTTCTGCAAGGCACCCGTGGAGATCCGGGAGAACGGCCTGATCTGCCGCGACACCGTGAAGGGCGAGGACGGCAAGTTCACTCAGGTGGAGGGCAGCGAGATCTTCTACCCCCACACCGGCGTTATCGTGTCGGTGAGCCAGGGCTCCGAGAGCAACCTTGTCAAGACCACCACCGGCATCGAGACCAACCAGAAGGGCCTGCTCACCGTCAGTGAGGACGGCAGCACCACCCGCGAGGGCGTGTTTGCCGGCGGCGACGCCGTGATGGGCGCACGCACCGTGGTGGAGGCGGTGGCTGTGGCCAAGAAGGTGGCCGAGAGCATGGATGCCTACATGAAGAGCCTGCCTGCAGAAGAAGTGGCTGACCCCTATGCCAATATCCCGGTGTTCCAGACCCCCACCTCGGACGTGCTGGCAAAGCAGGAGATCTGACGAAATAAAGACAAACTTGGAAGAAATTGTAAAGCTTCTGCGTCTTTGCCGATCTTTGCCGCTCCGTTTGTTGACGGGGCGGCTTTTGCCTTGTATACTATTCATATACTTGTTTATGATTTGTACAAACTGGATATAAAACAGTGAAAGGCGGTGGACGCTATCCTGAAAGCATCCCTCCCGAAACTGCGGGAAAAACTATTGGAAGCGCTGCAGGCAGTGCTGCCCATTGCAGCCATCGTGCTGGTGCTCTGCTTTACCATTGCGCCGGTGTCACCCAGCATCCTGCTGTGCTTTTTGCTGGGGGCCGCCATGATCGTGGTGGGCATCATGTTCTTCACACTGGGCGCGGAGATGAGCATGACCCCCATGGGCGAGCGCGTGGGTGCGGTGATCACCAAAAGCCGGAAGCTGCCGGTGATCTTGGGCATCGGCTTTCTGCTGGGCTTCCTCATCACCATTTCGGAGCCGGACCTGCAGGTGCTGGCAAATCAGGTGCCCTCCATCCCGAACCGCACCCTTATTTTATCGGTGGCGGCGGGCGTGGGCCTGTTTCTGGTGTTTGCCTTCCTGCGTATGCTCATTGGCATCTCGCTGCCAAAGCTGCTGGTGCTGTTCTACGGCATGATCTTTCTTCTGGCGGCGTTTGTGCCCAAGGAATTTCTTGCCGTGGCCTTTGACTCCGGCGGTGTGACCACAGGCCCCATGACTGTGCCCTTTATCATGGCGCTGGGCGTGGGTGTTTCGTCCATCCGCGGCGACCGCCACGCGGCGGACGACAGCTTTGGTCTGGTGGCCATGTGCTCCATCGGCCCCATTCTGGCAGTGCTCATTCTGGGCATCGTGTTCCGCGCATCGGACAGCACCTATCTCCCGCCGGTGCTGCCGGAGGTGAGCGACTCGGTGGAGCTGTGGCAGCTGTTCCATGTCAGCCTGCCTACGTATCTGGAAGAGATCGCTGTCTCACTGCTGCCCATCATCGTGATGTTCGGCATTTTTCAATTTGCGGCTCTGCACATGGACCGCCGGTCGCTGGGCCGCATTGCGGTGGGTCTTGCGTATACCTACGTGGGCCTTGTGCTGTTCCTCACCGGCGCAAATGTGGGCTTTATGCCCGCCGGTAATTATCTGGGTCAGGTGCTGGCAGGGCAGAGCTTCCGCTGGATCATCATTCCCATTGGAATGCTCATCGGTTACTTCATCGTCAAGGCCGAGCCGGCCGTCTATGTGCTGAACAAGCAGGTGGAAGAGGTGACCGACGGTGCCATTTCGGCCAAGGCCATGGGCACAGCCCTCTCGGCAGGTGTTTCCATCTCGGTGGGCCTTGCCATGGTGAGGGTGCTCACTGGTGTTTCCATCCTGTGGTTCCTCGTGCCGGGCTATGTGTTTGCCATCGGCATCTCCTTTGTGGTGCCAAAGCTGTTCACCGCCATTGCATTTGACGCGGGCGGCGTGGCATCCGGCCCCATGACAGCCACCTTCCTGCTGCCGCTGGCACAGGGTGCCTGCGTGGCCGTGGGCGGCAATATCGTCACCGACGCTTTCGGCGTGGTGGCCATGGTGGCCATGACCCCGCTCATTACGGTGCAGCTGATGGGCCTTGTGGCACAGCTGCGCACCCGCAAGGCCCGGCGGCTGCAGCCTGCGGCCATGGGTGCGGCCTTTGCCGGACTGCCGGACGATGATATCATTGAACTGTAAGGAGGGCGCGGCATGAGTTCGTTGTTTTTGATGGTGACCATCACCGACCGCCGCTCCACCGATGCCTTTTTGCAGCTGTACCAGCAGCGCGGCGTGGATGTGAACCTGCGCACGGTGGGCAGCGGCACAGCGGTGCGGGAAACGCTGGCCACGCTGGGTCTGGAAAAGACCGAGAAGGCCGTGCTGCTGGCGGTGGTGACAGAGGATACATGGAAGGCCGTCCGGACAGACCTGCGCCGCAAAATGCGCATCGACGTGCCGGGCACCGGCATTGCATTCACCGTGCCGCTGAGC
>OGOA01001273.1_pt1 | contig 12762 bp, 7 predicted proteins | sample 1573621 | NCBI WGS metagenome assembly OGOA01 (sample SAMEA2581917, study PRJEB24529) | metagenome | biome: Human gut stool | place: China | collected 2011
AGCTTGCTTGCGGCCTCCAGGATGCGGGGGTCATTGCCCTCGGTAAAAACGATCGTCTTGGGGTTTGCCTTCAGCTGGGCTACCAGGGGTGCAAACATATCAGCCATTGTTGATTACCTCCGAAATTACTTTGCAATTATTCCCGGGCATCACAGATATGCCCTTCTTTTTTATTCTAGCACAGAGTCAGAAAACTTCAAGACAAATCTTGAATTTTGTGGTATATTTTAAGGAAGAAATCGTGCGATGATTTGTTAAGAAAATGTCATTTAGTTTGTGAGAGGATACCGAGCTTATGGATTGGAAAACACTGAAAACCGACTGTCTTGCCTGCCAGCGCTGTCCGCTGCACACCACCCGGCACAACGTGGTGTTTGGGCAGGGCGTGGAGAATGCCGAGGTGCTCTTCGTGGGCGAAGGCCCCGGTCAGAGCGAGGACGAGCAGGGCCTGCCCTTCGTGGGACGCAGCGGCCAGCTGCTGGACAAATACCTCTTCGCCATCGACCTCGACCGTGCCTCCAACTGCTATATCGCCAACATCGTCAAGTGCCGCCCGCCCCAGAACCGTGACCCTCTGCCCGCCGAGAGCGAGGCCTGCATGCCCTGGCTGCGGGAGCAGTTCCGCCTGCTGCGGCCCAAGATCGTGGTGTGCCTGGGCCGCATCGCCGCCCAGCGGATGATCCGGTCCGACTTTTCGGTGACCAAGGAGCACGGGCAGTTCATTGAGAAGAACGGCATCCTGTTCATGGGCACCTTCCACCCGGCTGCCCTGCTGCGCGGCCCGCAGAACAAGCCCAATGCCTTTGCCGACTTTGTGGCTCTGCGGGACAAGATCCACGAAGTGTGTGAGCATACCTATGAATGAATAACCCTCTCCGTCTGCTCACTTCATTCGCATCCACCTCCCCCGAAGAGGGGAGGTTTTGGCAGCGTAACAGCCAGATGGCGAAAAGCTCGCCCTTCGGGAGAGCTGGCATCGCGCAGCGATGACTGAGAGGGTTCCATTTTCATTCACCCCACGCCTCTTTTTTGCATACTCTAAAGCAAAAGCGAGGTGTTTTTTATGCAGCGTGTTTCGTTTGACCGGGTCGATTTCTTTCTGGGGGCCACCACCCCCGCCGGGTTCAAGGGCTATTTTGAGCCGCTGCGCCGGGAGCCCGGCATGCAGATGGTGCTGATCAAAAGCGGGCCGGGCTGCGGCAAGTCCACCCTGATGAAGCAGCTGGCCCGCCGGGCCATCCAGCAGGGTGAACCGGTGGAGTGCATCCACTGCGCCAGCGACCCTGACAGCTTTGACGGCGTGATCTTTGTTCGGCAGCGCCGGGCCATCGTAGATGCCACCGCGCCCCACACCATAGAGCCGGATGCGCCCGGTGCCGACGAGGTCGTGCTGAGCCTGTACCATACCATTCAGGCCGACGCCCTGCGCCCCCATGCTGAAGAGGTCAAGGCGCTGTTTGCCCGCAACGCTGCGCTGCGGGCGCGGGCTGCGCGGTATGTCGCTTCTGCCGGGAGCCTGCTGCTGGACAGCCGCCGGGCCGAGGCCTGCAGCGCCAACTTTGAAAAAGTGCGCCGCTATGTCAAGCGATTGTGCACCCGGCTGCTGCCCCGCACCGAGAACACCGCCCGCGAAGAGCTGCGGCTGCTCTCGGCCGTGACCCCAAAGGGTGAGGTGTTCTACCAGCACACCGCGCAGGCGCTGGCCGACCGGTTCATCGTGTTCCGGGACGAATATGGTGCCGTGTCGCGCCTGCTGCTGGAGCTGATCCGTGCCGAGGCGCTGGCCCGGGGCTATCACATCATCACCTGCCCCTGTGCCATGCACCCGGAGGATAAGATCGACCACATCCTGATCCCGGAGCTGCGGCTGGCCTTCCTCACCGACAACCGGTGGCACCCGGTGCAGCTGCCCGGCATGCAGGCCGTGCGGTGCACCCGGTTCCTTGACCGGGAAAATCTGGCGGGCTACCGCGCCCGGCTGCGGTTCAACGAGCGGGCTGCCGCCGAACTGCTGGAGCAGGCCACCGCCCTGATGGCACAGGCCAAGAGCTGCCACGACGAACTGGAGACTTATTACCGTACCACCGTGGACTTCGCCCAGGTGGACGAAGCTGCCGCCCGGTGCGCGGAGCTGTTCGGGCTGGAAGCGCCGTCACCCGACTGCTGAGTTCTTTATGATAAGGGAAGTGAAATCATGTCCGACATCCGTCTGCCCATCCGGCAGCTGGTGGAGTTTCTGCTGCGCAGCGGCAGCATCGACAGCCGGTTTGCCGGTTTTGACCGCGCACTGGAAGGTGCCCGCATCCACCGCAGGCTGCAGAAGGCCGCCGGGGAGGGTTACGCCGCCGAGGTACCCCTCTGCGCCGACCGGGAGATGGACGGCATCGTCTTTGCGCTGGAAGGCCGGGCGGACGGCATTTTCACCGATGAAAACGGCATTGTGACCATCGACGAGATCAAGACCACCGCTGTGCCCGAAGAGGAAATTTCCGAGGAAATGAACCCCTGTCACTGGGCGCAGGGCATGGTGTACGGTGCCATTTACAGTACGCAGGAAAGTTTGCCGGAAATCAACGTGCGGCTGACCTATTATCAGATCGACACCGACCGGATCCTCCGCTTTGTACGGCACTTTTCCCGGCAGGAGCTGGAGCAATTCCTGCACAAACTCCTGCACCGGTATCTGCCCTGGGCACAGCGTCAGCTTGCATGGCAGGAAACCCGCAGCGGCAGCCTGACCGCCATGCGGTTCCCGTTTGAAGCCTACCGCCCCGGGCAGCGGGCACTGGCGGGCGAGGTCTGGCGGGCCTGCACCGCCGCCCCTTCCAAAAAAGGCACACGGCTGTTCTGTCAAGCCCCCACCGGTATCGGCAAGACCATGAGTGCGCTCTTCCCTGCCCTGAAAGCCATGGGGAGCGGCTGCGGGGAGAAGCTGTTTTACCTCACCGCCCGCAACACCACACAGGCCGCCGCCGAGGATGCCATTGCCCGCCTGCGGGCCGTACAGCCCGACCTTGCCCTGCGCAGTGTGACCCTGACCGCCAAGGAAAAAGCCTGCCTGCACCCGGACGCCGAGGGCCATCCGGTCTGCCTGCCGGAGGTATGCCCCTATGCAAACGGCTACTACGACCGCATCAAGAATGCGCTGGCCGCACTGCTGGACGGCAGCGGCCAATTCAGCCGTGCCGCACTGGCCGACACCGCCCGACAGTTCACCGTGTGCCCCTTTGAGCTGGGGTTGGACCTGAGCGAATGGTGCGATGTTGTGATCGGGGACTACAACTATTTGTTTGACCCGGTGGTGCACCTGAAGCGTTTCTTCGACACCTCCGGCGACTGGCTGTTCCTGATCGACGAGGCACACAATCTGCCCGACCGCGCCCGCGCCATGTACTCGGCCCGCTTCTGCAAGAGCAGCCTGACCGACGCAAAACGCACGCTTGGCAAGGGCAAAAGTGCCCTGAAAACCGCCCTGACCAAGGCCGACAAGGCCATGCGGGAGGCGCGGCAGGCCTGTGTGCGTCTGGCACCCCGCAGGCACGCAGAGGACGCCCCCGGCGAACCGGCCCAGACTAGCCTTCTGCCGGAACCGGATGCCCCGGCGTTTGCCCTGCCGGAGCCGTTGTATGCGCAGGACGGCACGGTGTTTTTGCAGGAGCTGCCCGCCGCACTGCTGACACCCCTGCGGGCGGTGCAGGCCCCTTTGCAGGCCTGGCTGGAAGAGAACCCGGAAGCCGACGCCCACCCGCAGATGCTGGAGCTTTATTTTGCGGTACAGGATCTGGTGCGGGCTGCCGAACGGTACGACAGCCACTTTATGACCCAGCTCACCGCCCGCGGCAGCGAGCTGGAATTGCAGCTGCTCTGTCTGGACCCGGCACTCTTTGTGGATGCCAGCCTTTCCACCGGGCGCAGTGCCGCGCTGTTCAGCGCCACCCTCACCCCGCCCGCCTACTACCGCAGCGTGCTGGGCTGTGCCGACGCCCGGGCTGTGGCGCTGGAAAGCCCGTTCCCCGCCGGGAACCTGGGGCTGTTCTGCCTGCCGGGCATCTCCACCCGCTACCGTGACCGGGAGCGCAGCGCACAGAGCGTGTCGGATGCACTGGCCCGGCTGGCGCAGAGCCGGGTGGGCAACTATCTGGCGTTCTTTCCCAGTTACGCCTATCTGCGGCAGGTGCAGGAAGATTTTGCCGCCCGCTATCCGGGTATTTCCACCCTTGTGCAGGAGAGCGGACTGGATGACGCCGCCCGCGCCGCTTTTCTGGCACGATTTGAGCCAGACCCTGCCCATACCCTGCTGGGCTTTGCCGTCATGGGCGGCATCTTTGGCGAGGGCGTAGACCTTGCCGGCAACCGGCTCATCGGCTGTGCCATCGTGGGCGTGGGGCTGCCGCAGGTGAACCCCCGGCAGGAGATGCTGCGCCGCTACTACGACGCCCAGAACGGGGCCGGGTTCGATTACGCCTACCGCTACCCCGGCATGAACAAGGTCCTGCAGGCCGCCGGACGGGTCATCCGCACCCCGGAGGACAAGGGCGTGGTTCTGCTGCTGGATGACCGCTTTGCAAAGCCGGACTATCAGCGGCTGTTCCCGCCCCATTGGAAACACCTGCAATACCTGCCCGGCCCTGCCGCACTGGAAACCGCGCTGGCCGATTTCTGGAGCAGTAAGCCCGAATAAACGCCCCCCGCCCACGGACCGGTCGCTTCTGTCCTTCTGTGGGCGGGGTTGTCGTTTGAGTGCAGAAAACTTTTGCGTTGCTGCGTTGGTTGCCAAAAAAGTGCAATTTTTTTCAAAAACAGGCTTGACAAGCACCGCATTTGCAGGTATAATAGCACACGTTGAGCGGCTCACGCCGCAAAACGCGAACCAAATGATGGGGATTTGCATAGTGGTAGTGCGGTAGACTCTGACTCTACTTGTGGGAGTTCGATTCTCTCATCCCCAACCAGAACAAAGCCATCCGATGAACAATCGGGTGGCTTTTCTGTTTTGTTTTCTGCCGATTTCACGCAGTGAACACACCGCACTGTACCAAAGGTCTTTGGACAAATCAAACACCCGCACCGCATTCCCTTTTCTTGGGAGATGCAGTGCGGGTGCTTTTTCAATTCATGAACTGATCACCGGACTTTGCCGCAGTTTTTGCAGGACCGCCCAGAAGCAGCGTTGAGTGTTCCGCAGTCCGGGCAGTACCACCGGCCATCCGGCATCGGGTCAACCGGCGATGGAGTCTGATGCTTTTTTACAGATGCTTCACTATCAGGTGCTGTAAACAGCGGAGCGATATTCACATCTCTGCGGCCCGAACCCGCAAGGCTCCGAAAGTCCCACGATTTGATTTCCTGTGCCAATGTAGCTTTTGGCTTCAGGTATTCTCCGCATCGTTGGCAGTAACGGACCCCTGATTGGTTTTCATAGCCACAATTTTTGCAGGTCATGTCAATACCTCTTAAAGGATGCTGATGCGGCCTGCACCGTAGGGATTCTCGTAGTCCAGCAGGTAGCCGGGGTACTCTGCCAGCACACTATTGGCGCTGGAAAGGTGCGGCAGACCCTCTGCATCCACACCGCCAAAGATCATGGCATAGGTGGACATGACGAGGTAATCCTCCGACACATAGTCCTTGATGAGCTCGGCCCCGTCAAACATGGCAAAGCCATCGCCCAGATTGCGCAGGGTGTAGTTCATGCCGGCCAGAGCATAAGTCTTGGCCAGGTCCAGAGGCTCGTAGGTGCCGGTGTGACGATCGTAGATCTTCACGTTCTGGACGCGCGGGATGCCGGTGGCACTGCCGATCCAGACGTTCTTGTCGTCGGTCTGCACGGTGTTGGGGATGTCGGTGTGGATCTCGTAGGTCGCACCGGCCACCTGCGGGAAGCCGCCGTTCTCCTTGCCCTCTGCACCGGCAAAGCGGGCTGCAAACTCCAGTGCATCCTGGATCTGCTTGCCGGTCACCGACATCAGGCAGGCCACGTTGCCAAAGGGGCTGATCTGCTTGCAGGTCTTGAAGGTCCAGTACCCTGCGTCCTCGTCCGAGCGGATGCCGCCGCCGTTCATGATGGCAATGTCACAGTGCAGCTGCTCCACCTCATTGAAGTAGGTGTAGATGCCGTCGGCCACAAAGTCGCCCAGGTTGGTCTCGCCGGAGCGGATGCGGCGTTTGCCGGTAGCAGGGTCGGTAATGTAAAACTTGGTATCGGCCACGGCGATCTTCTCGCCCAGCATCTCGTCCACGGAGCTGACCCATGCGGCCTGCTCTGCTGCCACGGCGACATCCTCCTGATCGTAGGTGGACACCAGCCGGGTGGAGATGGTGCCGTCCGGGGCAATGGTCATCTCGCCCACATTGGCAAAGTAGGAACCGGTCTGGGTCAGGGTGACCATTCTGCCGGAAGCGTCCGCCACCTGCTTATTCTCCATCACCGTGTGGGAGTGGCCGTCGATGAAGGCATCAAAACCAGTGGTGTGGGCAATGACCTCCTCGCTGGTCCAGGGAGAGGACGAGGGGTCCACGCCCAAGTGGCCCAAGCCGATGACCACATCGGCCAGGCACTTCGCCTTGTCAACGGCCTTCTGCACGGCGCTGTAGAGCTTCTGGCCGTCCTCGCCGCCCAGGATGTCGTAGATGTACTTGGTCTGGGCCTTGTTCATGAAGTAGGCCGGGGTGGACTTGGTAAACGTCTCGGGCGTGGTGATGCCCACAAAGGCAATGCGCACACCACCGCGCACGAACACCTTGATTTCCGGCAGCACCCGCAGATTGGTGCGCAGGTCCACCCAGTTGCAGGACAGGTACGGGAAGTCGGCATCCCGCATGAGCTCCTTGGCACGGTCCATGCCATAGTCGAACTCATGGTTGCCGGGGGTGGCAGCATCGTAACCGGCGGCGTTCATCAACTCAATGATGGAAGCGCCCTGGTCCATGGAGCCGTAAGCCGTGCCCTGCACATGGTCACCGGCGTCCACCAGCAGGACCTTTTTGCCTGCGTTCTGATAGCTCTGCTTCAGGGCGGCAATGGCCGCATAGGTGAGCTCCGGGGCCTGCTTGTCGATGTAAGTGTGCACGTCGTTGGTGTACAGGATGGTGACCTCGGATTTTTCACCGGTCCAGCAGGCAGATGCAGCCGGGGCCCCGACGGCCATGGCGGCGGCAGCGGTGGTGACACCGGCGGCCTTCAGGAAATTGCGGCGGGAGATAAGATGTTTCACGGGAAAACGACCTCCTCTTTTTCTGGCATTTGATGGGGCAGGCTCTCCCCTGCCCCTGACTGGTTCAAGCATAACACAGAACCGCGCCAAGAGCAAGACAAAACATGCCGTTTTGTTCAATTTTCTTTCACATATCAGCCGTTTTTCTTGCATTGTGCATCATCACCGCGCAAAAAAGAGAACGCCCCTGCAGCTGTCCCAGCATACAGGGGCGTTCCCATCCGTTTAAAAAGGCCGGAGAAAGGGGGCCTTAAATGGCGTTGTATTCCCTGAGGATCTTCTCAAGGTCGGTGCCCTCGATCTTCTTCAGAGCTTCCTTCAGGGCCAGACGCGGGATGAGCGGCAGGTCCATGTCGGTGATCTTCTTGCCGTCGCGCAGCTTGACCGTTGCATTCAGCAGGTCACGCACGTCGTAGGTGCTGCCCCAGACCTCGGGCACACCGCGGTCCACGTTCAGCAGGGTGTACACGGCCTCCATACCGGTGCGCATGGAGTACTCGGTGGTGAAAATGGTATCGCGCTTGGTTTCCGCAAACTGGCCCAGGAAGGCAAAGTTCACAGCGCCCTCCGGCACGATGTCGGGGCGGTCGCCCATGGCACGGGGCATGAAGAAAGCGTCAATATAGGGCATCATCACCGGCACGGTGTTGGCGCTGTGCTCTGCCAGCTCTTCGATCTGGTCGGTGGGCACGCCGATGTGGTACAGCCACTCCATGCAGATCTCCTTGCCGGTGCAGTCGCGCATGGGCTTTTTGACATAATCGCCGGGCTTGTCGCTGAACAGGCCGTAGACCCAGACACACAGCTGATCCTTGGGTTGATCGCGGAACTGCTGCTGACGGTTCAGCGTCCAGCTGAGCAGCCAGCTGGAGTCCTTGACCGTAACGATGCCGCCGGTGACGGTGTGACCGCTGAAGGGATCGCGCTTGCAGATCTTCTGGATATACTGCGGGATCTTGTCATCCAGGGTGGTGATGGTGGCGCTCTCCCAGTTGGACAGCTCCGGATCCGAGCAGAACTTTTCGGGGTGGCCGAAGGACGGGTCCTGTGCGGCGATCTTCTTCCACAGATCCCAGCCGTTGCCCGGCTTGATGGTGGGGTCGAAACCGGCTGCCTTGTCCTGGGCACCCACGGTGCAGCTCTCGACGCAGCCGCCGTTGGTGATGAACAGCAGATCGTTCTCGGTCAGGTCGATGTTGGACACCTCGCCTGCGTGCTCCACGGTGACCGAGCTTGCCATCTTGCGGCTGCCCTGAATGTCGAACCTGACGTCCGTGACCTTGGTGTCGTAGTGGAACTGCACGCCAAAGCCCTTCAGGTACTCGATCATGGGCAGGATGATGGACTCATACTGGTTGTAGCGGGTGAAGCGCAGGGCGGTAAAGTCCGGCAGGCCGCCGATGTGGTGGATATAGCGCTTGATATACAGCTTCATTTCCAGTGCGCTGTGCCAGTTCTCAAAGGCGAACATGGTGCGCCAGTACAGCCAGAAGTTGGAATTCAGCACCTCATCGTCAAAGAAGTCGGTGATCTTCTTGTCCTGCAGCTGCTCGTCCGGGGTGAAGAACAGCTTCATGATCTCCATAGCGCCCTTGTCGGACAGGCCGAACTTGCCGTCGGTGTGGGCGTCCTTGCCCTGCTCCACGGTAGCACGGCAAAGGGAGAAGTTGGGGTCCTCCTTGTTCAGCCAGTAATACTCATCCAGCACGCTGGCACCCTCGGTCTCCAGCGAAGGGATGGAGTGCAGCAGGTCCCACATGACCTCAAAATGGTTGTCCATCTCACGGCCGCCGCGCATGACGTAGCCGATGCTGTACTTGTAGCCGTCGCAGGCACCGCCGGGCAGGGCCTCCTTCTCGAACACATGGACATGCTCGCCCTTCATCTGGCCGTCACGCACCAGATAGCAGGCTGCGGTCAGGGCTGCCAGGCCGGAACCGACGATATATGCGGATTTATGATCAACGCCCTCCGGCTTTTTGGGACGTGCAAATGCTTCGTAGTTGCCACTGGAATAGTACATGGAAAAGCCTCCTTGCTTTGCTTTTTTCTTCCTTACAGCAGTTCAATGCTGCTCTCTATGGCAACAGTATACCCTGCCTTGGCCCGCAGAACAACAAACAAACTCTGCCCCATGTATAAAATTTAGACAACTGTCCCGTTTTGTTGGAAATGCGTACAAATTGTGACAAAAAAAGCGGAATGACCGCTGTCATTCCGCTTTTGCAGGCGTTTGTTTTATTTTGCGGTGGGCTGGGCCACCTCAAAGTCAATCTTGCCCAGATTGACGTCGGAACGCACGATGGTGATCATCATGGTATCGCCCAGGCTCCAGTTCCTGCCGGAGACGGGGTCGGACAGGCGGATGCCCTCGGTGAGCATGGTGCCGGAGGGGGTCAGGCTGGAAGCCGGCACAAAGCCCTCCACGCCGTTCTCCAACTCGATGAACAGGCCGCGCTGGGTCACGCCGGAAATGCGGCCCTCGTAGCACTCGCCCAGATGGCGGCGGGCATACTCGGCCTTGTAGCAGTCCTCGGCCTTGCGCTCGATCTGCATTGCAATGATCTCGCGCTCACTGGACTGCTTGCTTGCCTTCTCGGCAAAGTCGCTGTAGCGCAGCACCATGGTATCCTTATCCATGCCCTTGAGCTGGGCGGTCATGATGCGATGGATGGCCAGATCCGGATAGCGGCGGATGGGGCTGGTGAAGTGAGCGTAGTCCTTCAGCACCAGGCCGTAGTGACCCTTGGGCTTTTCCTCATACACAGCCTTGGACATGCAGCGCAGCATACCGGTATTGATGATCTGCTCATACGGGCCGCCGCGCACACCTTCCAGAATTGCGCTCAGCTCCTTGGGGGTGGGCACATCCTTGGCAAAGTGATCGTTGATGCCGCAGGCCTGCAGCAGAGTGTGCAGACGCTCCAGCTTTTCAGCATTGGGTTCCTCGTGCACACGGTACACGAAGGGGATCTGCTTCACGCGGGCAAAGTGGGCAGCGCACTGGTTGGCCAGCAGCATGAACTCTTCGATCATAGCTTCGCTCTCGCCGGAGGTGCGCTTTTTCACATCGATGCAGTGACCGTCCTCGTCGAGGATCAGCTTCACCTCGCCGCTCTCGATATCCATGCAGCCGCGCTCCTTGCGCAGGCGGGCACGGTGGCCGTACAGCTCCTTCATGGCGGGCAGCTGGCTGAGCACTTCATGGTACTTGCCCTTCAGCTCGTCGTCAGCACTGCCGGCCAGCAAGGCATTGATCTCGGAGTAAACACCCTTGACGCGGCTGCGGATGACCGACTTGACAAAGCGGTAATCGATCAGGTTGCCATCCTTATCCAGATGCATCAGGCAGGAGAAGGCCAGACGCAGCACGCCCTCATTCAGGCTGCAGATGCCGTTGGAAAGCTGCTTGGGCAGCATGGGCACCACCTGATCGGCATAGTAGACGCTGGTTGCGCGGTTAAACGCTTCGTTGTCCAGTTCGCTGCCGGGCTTGACATAGTTGGAAACATCTGCAATGTGGACACCCAGCTCAAAACCGCCCTCCGGGGTCTTGGTCAGGCTGATGGCATCATCGATATCCTTAGTCTCAGCACTGTCAATGGTGAAGATGGGCAGGGCACGCAGATCCATGCGGCCCTCGGTGTCCTTTTCAGAGACCTCAGCGTTCTCCAGCTTCTTGGCTTCCTCACGAACCTTATCCGGGAAGCGGCTGCGGATATCCTGCGCATAGAGCAGGGCCTTTGCGCAGCGCTTTGCTTCGTCCGAGCTGCCAAACCGCATGGCAACGCCCACGCGGTGATCTTCCTGCCGATTGCCGCGCTGCAGGATCTCCACGGCCACCTTGTCGCCGTCCTTTGCACCGCCCTCGCAGTCACGCATCAACTGCATGGAGATGGCCGGGCAGTCGTCCGGCACGAACTTCAGGCGGCCCTCAATGCGGCGGGCGGTGCCCACCAGATCGTTCTTTTCTTCCAGAATGGCCAGGATCTCGCCTTCATCGCTGCCCTCCACACGGGGGTGCTCAAACTTTTCCACAAGCACCATGTCGCCGGGCATGGCACCGCGGGTAAAACGGCCCGGGATAAAGATATCGCTGGTGCCGTCCTCCAGCATGACAAAGGCAAAATTCTTGCCCAGTTTTACCACCTTGCACAGCAGAGCCTTGTCTGCACGGCCGGAGCGCACCGTAAAGAACACGCCCTGACGCTGGCAGATGACCGCCTCGTGCACCAGCTGATCCACAGCCTCCATCACCTTGCGGTCCGAGCCACGGTCCCCGCCGAACTTTGACTTGAGGTCCTTCACGGTGCACGGCTGATTCTGGATCGCGTGCTCAATTTTATCGCGCATTGCCATAATATTTTTCTCCTTGCTCTTCCTGGCTGCGGCCTCCGTCGGGCTGCAGCCCTGCCAGTTCCGGGCATTGCTGCCCACCCTGCTGCGGCAGCCCGAAAAGACAGCTGCCCGCACTTTTTTACTCAACTATGTCGGTTTTACACAGAAAAACAGCCCCGTCAGAGCACGGGGCTGCATGGGGTGCATCAACCTGCCAGACGGCCGGTGAACAGGCAAGCCAGAATTGCCACCACGAAAAAGACGACACCGGCAATGCGGGTCACCTTGGCCAACATCTGGTCAGCCGGGGTCAGGCGTGCGTTGTTGGCACCGCCTGCACTGCCGTTGATGGCGCCGGAAAGGCCCTGGCCGTGGGTGTGCTGCATGAGGGTGAGGAACACGATGACCAGCGAAGCGACCAGCAGGATCGCGCCGCCAACGATTTCGATAACAGACATGGATTGAAACGCTCCTTTATTCAAATTGAATGGGAAAACCACGCAAAAATACGACTATATAGTATCATACCATCTGCAAAAAAGCAAGCACAATTCCGCATTTATCCCAACCAGTGCAGTGCCGTGCACAGCTGTGCAAACACCGCCGCGCTGGAGACCGCCGCCTGCGTCTGTCCGTCCTGCAAGACCACGATGGTGTATTGCGGATCCTCGGCCGGGTAAAACCCCGCGAACCACAGGTTCATGCGCTCTTTCCCTTCAGCCGTGAACTGCCCGGTCTGGGCGGTACCGGTCTTGCCCGCCGCCCCGCCGGGCAGGCCGGAAGCATCCTGTGCCGTGCCCTCGGCCACCGTCTGCTCCAGCATGGTGCGCAGAGCCGCTGCGGTCTGCTCCGTGAGCACCCGTTCTGCCTGCGGGCGGGCAAAGGCCGACAGCTCTTCCCCGGATGTTTCATCCAGCGCACAGTCCAGTAGGCACGGCGCACGGTAAACACCGCCGTTTGCGATGGTGTTCATCATGGCGGCCACTTGCAGCGGCGTTGCCAGCAGGCTGCCCTGCCCGAAGCTGAAATTGGCCAGCTGCCCGCTCTGGGCCAGTTCCTCGGCTCCCGGCAGGGCTCCGCTCTGGGCGGTAAGGCCCTCCGCCAGCCCGATGCTCCGCCCGAAGCCAAGCGCCTGCGCCTGCTGCAAAAGAGCCTGTGCTCCCAGCTGCTGCCCCAACCGGATAAAATAGCCGTTGCAGCTCTTTGCCAA
>OGOA01001312.1_pt1 | contig 12437 bp, 8 predicted proteins | sample 1573621 | NCBI WGS metagenome assembly OGOA01 (sample SAMEA2581917, study PRJEB24529) | metagenome | biome: Human gut stool | place: China | collected 2011
GGTGACTGTCGAGGGGATAACAAAAGAAGGGAAAACCGTTCGGGGTATTGTTTGTTTCGGCGTTCTGGAATAGGGGTGTTTACGCGTGCGGCCTACCTCATGAATTTACGAGGTAGGCCGCATAAAAATAGCTATTATCAAGTACTTATTTAACCGTAACATTCCATCCGGAAAGAATACCTCCGTAGAAGTAAAAGTCTACGCAGAATGTTTTTCCTGTGTTTAGCTCTTTGACCTCGTAGTATTTCGTGGCACCTTTTTCGTTCACCAATTTATAATCGGCGATATTCGGAATAGGCACGTTGGCGAGCTCCTTGATCTTTGCGTTTATCATGTTCAAGATATCCATGTTCTCGAAAGGATTCGTTACTTTGGTACTCTTGGATAAAGCCGGATTCACCCCATTGTTCTCGGCACGAACCGCACGAACACTATCCGCATAAGCCTTGAACATCGCACGGCTTTCCGGAGTGCGTAAAGCGGATACGGTAAAGATAGAGATTCCTTCCGCCCCATGATTTAGCGCGGCGTCCATGCTGGCTTGCATATCGTCTGAAACCATTAAGCCGCAGTAAAGCGTTGTTTTCGGGTTCTTATCCCGAACATCCTCTATCATACAGTCTGAGATAAAACTAATATCTTCCGTGTAGAAGTTATGGTATACCATGGGGAAGACAATGTCCAGATTCCATTTACCCCAGTCTTGACGAACCATTTTGGACGCCATCTTGGGGGTTGGGAAAGGAGAGGCTGCCATTTTCTTTCCATAGGAGTGAACCACGTCGGCGATCATATTGGCTACCTCGGTAATCTGGTCACAACGGAATTGAAGCCATTTCTCGTCTTGCGAGGGATCTTCTTGTTCCCTTGGATCATATCCGTAAGCGGCCTTGAACTTCTCGATCATAGCCGGGTGATAGCCAAAATCCCATTGCGGATATTCTTGATCTTGCACGATACCGTATTTCGGCCAAAGGGTAGTCGGCAGGATAACGTCCACGAAACGGTTGTAATCGATAGCGATACCGTTCAAACCCTCTACCTCGCAGTAAGCCTCTATTTTCTTCTTGATAAACTCCCGTACCTCGGGTAAGGCAGGGCACATAAATTTGTAGTAATCCACGTAAGCGGTCGTATCGGCCAAGCTTTGTCCGTTACGGTTTACGCTGAACCATTCGGGATGTTCTTTTAAGATAGCGTCTCGGTCATGTTCCAGATTCATCGTCCATAACCAAGCGTAGACCTCTATCCCATGTTTTTGGGCGATGGGAATAGCGGCCCGATAATCATCCGGAGTAGGGGCGTTTAGCATGACACCGTCTATCCCCGCCTCATTCATGATCGTGCAGATGGAGTCGAAATTCATTCCGGGCTGGTAATCCAACCAAGTCCAGAACATCGGATAAGCATCTTTCGTATCATTTTTCGGGGAACTGCAAGCACCTACGCAGCAAGCTACCAGAAGCAATACTAAATAATTTATGTGTCTCATAAGTTTAATGAATTTGATTAACGATTTATCCGTTAAAGATACGTATTCCTGTTTAATGCCGTTCTTTTTTCAGCGTAAATATCGGTAAATAAAAGAAGATGCCTAGGATAGACATGATAAGGCCGCCTATCGTTCCGGCGGCGAGCGGGAACCAAAAGGCTTCTTTATCGGTGCCTAGCATGAACGGGATAAATCCGAGTATGGTCGATATAACGGTTAGGAAAATCGGCGTGATCTTGGCGTTCCATGCCTTTAGATAAGCACGGATTGGGGAAATAGCGGGTATCCGTTCCCGAATTTGGTTATATTCGTTTAAGATATAGATACTGGCGTTTACCGTGATACCGCATAATAAAACGAAGGAGGCGAATCCACCTTGGTCGAAGTTTAGCTTGAACCAATAGAAGGTCAGGAATACCCCGATATAAGAGATCGGTATGACAAAAATGACCGCCAGCGGCTGTTTCAAGGAATTAAACAAGATACTGGTCGTAAAGAAAATAATAACGATGATCAAGAATAATAACGCATATTGTTTATTATCTTTCTGATCCCATGACCAATAGTTCTTTTCCGCTTTAGCCGTATATCCCATAGGCAGGATCTTGTTAAACTCTCTAAGTTCCCTTTTCTGTATCTTCTCGCCTTGTGAGGAAGCTCCGATATATTCATATTGCAGGCAGAGCCTGTATTGCTGGTTTACTTTCGCTATCTGTTGAGGGGTCTGGCTTTTCTCGACGATAGCGAGTTCGGACAACTTATAGGATTTATCACGGATGGTTTGAGGTACATATTGCATACTCCAGATATCGAACTCCTTTGATTGGCGGGAAGAAAGTTTTAGCTTTTCCGTCTCGTTATCAACGACGATGGTACCTGCGTAGATATCTTTACCGAAAACAGGCCGGATAGACGCGAATAAATCGATAGGCAATATATCCGCTTGCGCCATACGGGATTTATTCAAGTTGAAGTAGAATTCCTGATAATCATCCTTCCACCAAGAAAACTCGGAATTGATCAATACTTCCTTGATACGGCGATACGTAAGCAATTTCTCCCGCAGTTTCTCCGCCCATTCGTATAGCTCGTCATAATTATATCCGTACATCTCGATCCGGAAAGAACCTGCGTTCTCACGGACATCATTGCTGAAACCTTGGTCCATAAGTCCCCATACGCCCCAACTTCCACCACCTAATTCCAACGCTTTGCTAATCACCCTGCTTTTCAAGGTGTAGGGGAAACCACTTCGCTCGTTCTCACGGGTGAAATAGACGTTGATACTGGCTTGACGTGCGTTATAGATACTGGTCTGGAACTGCCGTATTTCCTTATAGGTACTCAAGTAAGCCTCCATTCGGTTGATCAAGTGGTTCATTTGATCAAGGGTCGTACCGTTTGGCATGGAAGCGCTGATACTTAATACCGTTTCTTCATTCCGGGTAAAATAACTTCCCTCGTATACCTTTTGGACAAATAGCCGCAAGGTTCCTCCCAAACTCTTATCGACGATAGGTTTTATCGTTTCCTTCCAAATATCTTTCGCCGCGAATTCATTGTAGCGGGCGATCCACAAAGAGTCCCTTGCGGATAGATCCTTCTCTTCCGGCTCGATCTTCTCTGGCAATAAAAATATCGGTAGTCCGAAAGCCAGTACTAGAATAAGGCAAGCCAGCTTTTTCCAATTGCAAAGGAAACGGATCTGCGCCCGGTAATAATGAGAGAAATAGACTGGGAAACGGTGTATGAACGACCGTATCGGACGGACCACCGGATGTTGTTTCCAATGACTCCGAGCTTTTGGGGAAGAAGAAGCGGCTTTCTTCGGGTGCAAATTCATCTTATCGATCAATGCCGGAACCAAGAATAATGCGATGAACAAAGATACGGCCAGATTAATGATCACGACAGCGGCGAAATCTTGTAAATTCAACCGTATCTTCTCATCCAAGAAGAAGATAATCACGAGGGCACCCATAGTCGTCAAAGTTGCCGCCAGAATAGACAAGAAAGCTTTCCGGTCATGATGGTGCCGGATGTGATCAGTCATCACGATCGTATTATCGATCACCAAGCTGAGAGAGATCGTGATACCCGCCAGCGAGTACAATTGCATCTCCAACCCTAATAAATAATAAAGGATAACGGCTATACACAGGTTGATACTTAAACTGATGATGATCAAGAACAGATAACGTACATTCCGGGTAATCAGCAGAACGAAGAGCAAGAGGATCAAGATGGTCAAGCCTGTACGGACGTAGATTTTATCCAATTCTTCTTGGATAAATTCGGTAGCGTCGTAACTGGTATGGATCTCGTAACCGGGAGGAAGCAAGGTGCGGATATGTTCCATTTCTTCCTTCACTTTCTTGGCTAATTGCAACTGGTTGGCAGTCTCTTCCGCACGGATAGACAGGTAAATAGAGTTTAAACCATTGATCCGGTAGTAACTTTGCGGGGCCTCTTCTTGCCGGGTTACCTTTATCAATTGATCCAGCCGGATTAAGCTACCATCTTTGTTTGCGACGGTGATATGCGATGGTTCGAACCCATTCGTGATCTTTTCCGGCATTAACGCCAGACGAATCCATTCCTTGCCGGTATCTCCTTGTCCCATATTAGCGGTTCCAAGGAACTCTTTTTTGTAATATTGGCTGATCGCCGATTGGATATCCTCTATCGTGATCCCCAGATCCCGTAGCTGGCGGCTATCGTATTCCAAGCGCCATTCCATAGGGGTTGCCCCGCTAACATCGATACGATAAATACCTTGCACGCTGCTAAGCCGGGGCTTTATCTGATCCTCGGCGAATCGCTGGATGAATATCGGGGTAGCGGAAGCGTTCAAGGTATAACTCATGAACGGGCGTGATTCCTTGTCGTCCGGACGGCTCATCTCTAAAATCGGATAACTTAATTCCTCCGGAAGGTCCGGCCACGTCTGCCTAACAATTGTTGATGCCTCAAAACGTGCGGCATCTATATTCGTATGTTTATCTAGTTCTAAGGTGATCCTTCCCCATCCGTTTCCCGAGGTCGAGGAGATCTCTTTGATTCCTTTGATACGGGCAAGCATCGCCTCCAACCGGGAGGTTACCTCCATCTCGATAACCCTCGCTGAGTTGGAGGGCATATTATAGCTGATACTTAATTTCGGCAGCGTACGGGAGGGAGACAGCTTGATCGGCAGGAGAGGGATGAAAGCCAGTCCTGTCAGCGCCACACAAAGGAAGGTGACGATGATCGTAAAGGATGATATGTTCGGCTTAGAACCCATGCTCGTAATCAAATTCGTTGGCTAATGAGATGCCTGTCTCGAAATCATGTAAGGTGAGCTTACGTATTTTGTAATAGCTCAACCAATAATTTTGCAAGGCCGTGATATAATTACGTTGCGCTTCCTGCTGCCGGTTCAAGGAGAGCGTAAGGCTATTGATATCCGCTTTGCCGATCATGAAACGTTGCTTGGTCTCGTTATAGGCCATGATCGCGATATCCAAAGCCTCTTCGGCGCTGGCGATCAGGTTTTGCTGTACATTGAAATCACCGACGGTCATGATAACGTCTTCCTCCAATGTGACTTCCGTCTGCCGTGCGGATATTTGCGTAACATTTAGATTGCTTTTGGCTATATTGTATTTACCCTTCCGTACTCCCCAGTCTATAAGGGGAATAGAGATAGATATCGATACCAAGTCCTGCTGCAGCGGATTCTTGTAAACTTCCTTAAACTGGGTCGCTACTTGATTGAAACCGATACTGGCATTCAAGGAAGCGTTGAATAAGGTTTCCTTTTTGGTCTTATCCACTTGTTGCTCGGCCTCTAACACATCTTGCCGCACTTCCAGAAACTTGGGGTTATTCTCCCGGGCTAACGTCAATGCTTGATCCACCGGAATATCCATATCATGGGGGCGTGACGGCAGACGAAGCCGTATCTCCGTATTCTTATCGAAATTCAAATACGAGGCCAAGCTGAACATGGCTCGCTTCAAGGCTATATCGGCGTTTTGTAACGTATTGCGGGCATTGATCGCATCCAGCTTGAGTGTCAGTAAATCCGCTTGACTAATAGCCGCGATCTTATGCCGCTCTTGGCCGGTACGGTATAACGTATCGGTTGTCGCTACATTTTCTTTGGCCATATCATATTCTACTTGAGCCATGGCTAAAGAGAAAAAGTAAGTGGTGGCTTGCTCGCTGACGGTCTCGATATTATAAAGCAACTCTTTCTTTACTTTCTCATATTTTAGAGGCTCTATCTTCTTCTCCCACCGGAAAGGATTGTATCCCAATAAATCTTGGCTGTATCCGATACGGATTGGAACGGAGGTGAACTGATTATAAGTATTCGAGCCGAAATAGCGCATATACCCCAGATCCGTGTCCACGAAGAAACTACCACCCAGCATATCGAAGTTCTGCTTGATCTTTAAGTTTCCTCCCGCATAAAAGGACTGTTGCTTACGGTATTCGTCGATGTCTTTTTCTGAATCGTATCGTTTCGTGATATCCCGGTAATATTCGGCGGGTGTGATATTCAATGTAAGACTAGGCAGTCGCTCCGCTTTGTAATTACGAAACTCCCAGTAGCCGGACAAGAATAGGTTTTTCGTACGAAAAGCCTCCAGCGAGCTATCGGCGGCCAATGAGATCGTCTTCTCAAGGGAAAGGACGAGCGATTGGGCCGATACTCCTTCGGCTAATAGCGAACAGAATGCGTATAAAACTAGGAATGTCCTCTTGTATCTTTTTTTCATAATGCATGTCTCCTATAGATAAACCAATAAACCAAAGGGATAATAAATAAACTGACTGCCGTACCGATCAGCATCGCCGAGATCATGGCAATGGAGAGTGGCTTTTGCAACTCACTTCCCATATCGAACGTGAATAGTAGCGGTACCATACCGAATATAGTTGTCAATGAGGTCATGATAATCGGGCGAAGACGGCGACGACCCGCCTCATGGATCGCTTCCATCAAGGGTACACCTTCTTTCCGAAGCTCATTGATCGCGTCCAGTTTCAAGATAGAGTCGTTTATGATGATACCGCAAGTTACCACGATACCGATAGCACTCATCAGGTTTAAGGTATGCCCGCATATCCATAATACCAGTAAGGAGGCGGCTACGTCTATAGGTATTTCCAGCAGGACGATCAAGGGCTGCAAGAAGCTCTCGAATTGCGCCGCTAAGATAAAGTACATCAAGAGAATGGATATGAACAAGATGACGACCAGTTCATTCAGCATTTGTTGGTTCGAGAAGAAGCTTCCCGAGAAATCGATGTCCCAATTCGTCTTATCTTTGGATTCGCTGCGGACGAGCTCCCGAATATTTTCCATTAACTGTTCCGCGTTCTCTACTTGATAGAAGCTAAAAGGAATATATTCCCCGTTCTTTCCAGCGGTGAGTATCTTCAAATCCTCTCCGGGAGTAATTTTTGTTACTGCGCTAAGAGGGACATGATTCGTCTTTTGGTTTTCATCCGGTTGCGTACGGATTAACGTATTATGTAGGATATGATCGACCGTTTGCTCGTTTCCGGCTAGCGTGATCGGTAAATACTGTTGATAAGAGCATAAGGTAGCGACTTCATTTTCCTTGAAGGCCGTCTTAAGTACCCGGTAGACCTCTTCATAGGAGATATTATAAAGTAATAGTTTCTGATGGTCTATGGATATGTTTAATTGATTCTCGAAAGCTACGCCAACGGGAGCGAGACCGGTCTTACTCTCTAGTGTTTTCTCTAGTTTTTGCAAAGTAGGGGCATTCGGAGCTTGTTCTTTGTTACGGGCATAGAACTCGGCTACGATATCGGCCTCACCGGTTACGAACAGTTTCTCAAACACAGTCTCCGGCGGAGAGAACGATAATACGGCTGTCGGGTAATTTCGCTTTACCCAAGCGGAGATTTCTTGTTGTAAAGGAGCGATAGCATCGGTCTCTTCTGTCTTGAAATAAAGCTCTACTTCCGAGATGGATAATTCCCTGTCTCGGTTTAGCAGGAATTGTTGCTGTCCGATATAGGCCGTGTGTTGCGCACCTAACCGATCGGCCTCACCAAATAATTCGGTGACTCTCTTTCTATTCTCATCAATATGGATGTTCTCATTCCATTCAACATGTGCGATTAACTCATTCTGATCGATTTCCGGCATCCGGCTTTTGGGGATCATATAGAATAGGATCGCGCAAAGGGGGATAGTGACAGCTACAAATAGTAGGCTAGTGGTTTTATGCCTGAATATGAAATCAACCCCTCCGTCATAGAATCGGTCTAGCGTATGCTCCTTGATCAAATTGTTTATTTTCAGATTGAAAAAGGAATGCTTGATCTCCGGTATGCCGTAACCTAATTCGTAAAGTACAGGCAGTAACATGATTCCAGTGAAATAAGAGACCATTAAACCAACCGTAACAGCAAACGCCTGATCGAAGAAAATCGCTCCCGCTATACCACTCATAAATACCAGCGGAACGAATACGGCGATCGTGGTAAATGTGGAACTAAGCATGGGGGTGATTACTTCTGTGGTCCCTTTTATACACGCTTCTTCCAGATTATCTCCTTTTGCCCGGTATTGCGTGATGTTTTCCGTTACGATGATGGAACTGTCTATCATCATACCCAAAGCAAGGATCAGACCGGATAGAGAAATGATATTCAGAGACATATTGAAAAGGTAGAAAAACGAGAAACTGATGACGATACTGACTACCATACTCAATCCGATTACCGCCGGGCTTTTTACGTCCCCAAGGAAAAGGATCGCCACGATGCAGATAAATAAGAAACCTAACGATAGATTCTGTTTGAGGTTGGAGATCGTATAATCCAATAACTCGGTCTGGTTTCTTGTGATCGTAAATTCAATATCCGGGTAAATAGACTTGAAATAATCGGTAACCTCGGCAAGCGCCTCTTTCATATTGTCCATATTCTCATCCGCTTGCTTGATAACGGCTAATGTAACGGCCCTTTCCCCGTTGGCTAGCGATAAGCCGGTTTCTTTTTCCGGTACGACAGCTACTTTTGCCAGATCTTTTATCTGGAAGATCCGGTCATTCTTACGGATATAGATATTTTGTACGTCTTCCGGTGTACGTAATAAGGTGGAAAATTTGATATTGTACTCATAATAACCATCCCGTACGGTCATGCTTCCCGGCTCTATATTGTTGGCGGATAAGGCAGATTCCAAATCATTTAACGTAATATCAGCCATATCCAAGAGCTTCATATCCGGTACGATCTGTAATTGCCGTCCTAATATGCCCGTGATATCCACCATCGCCACTTCCGGCAACTGTTCGATCCTTCGTTTGATTACTGTTTCCGCGAATTGGCAAAGATCGAGGAAAGCGGCATCATTTTCAATTGTCTTGAGTGTGAGGTTGAGGCAAAACACCGGAATGTCCGTAGCGCTCGCCTTGACCACCCGTGGACGTTCTACCTCACGGGGCAGGTAATTCATGGCGGCGTCTATTTTTTCATTGACCTCTATAAAGGCAAGATCCGTATTAGTACCGAAATCAAAAGACAGATGGATCATACCTGCTCCGTCTCTCGATTCACTATGAATATCTTTCAATGTAGACACCTGAATCAGTTGTCCCCGTAAAGGTTTCACAATCGTGTTTTCCAGTTCACGGGCAGAGGTATTGGCGGCAGACACCTGTATTGTTATCTCCGGAATGGCAATATCCGGAAGCAATGATATAGGCAAAGTATTATATGTCACTAGCCCGATTATGAAACAGGCAGTAAAAGCCATCAATACGGCAATAGGCCGCTGGATTAAAAATTTTATCATGCTTTTCTCTGTATTTATCGTTTGCAGTCAATCATTCACCGCTTATAGTCACCTCCGTTTCATGCGCTAAATTCAAGTTCCCGGTGACAATAACCGTATCTCCTTCCAAGAGGCCATCTTCAACACCTCCCTGAGATTTATCCGAGACAACATATTCCGTAGCATTCTCCAATCCCGTATGTACATAATTCCACATTGCCTTGCCTTCTTTTAAGGTAAACACAACCTGTTTGCCGGAACGCAGCACCACAGCCGTTTTAGGAATGACCAACTGCTCCCCTAAACTCCGCTTGACGCTTACCCTTACGTTCATGCCGCTAAACAACTTCCCCTGTCCGTTTACCGCAGCTTTTACTTTTACCATTCCGTTCGCATCCACCAGCGGATTCAGCCCCACGGGAAGCAGACCCTAAAGCAGCTTGCGAAGCAGAACGCGGGGCTATCCAACATTGAGATAACTGAGGGCAATATCAAAGCCTTTGAGCAGACGGCAAAAAAATACGGTATCGACTTTGCCCTAAAGAAAGACAGCACCGAAACGCCGCCCCGTTATCTCGTCTTTTTCAAGGGGCGGGACGCGGACGCTCTGACCGCAGCCTTTAAGGAGTTTTCCGCAAAGAAGCTGACACAGGAGCAAAAGCCCTCTATCCGAAAGGCACTTGCCACATTCCGGGAAGCAGCAAAGCAGCTTAACGCGAACCGTCAAAAGACAAAATACAAGGACAGGGAGGTATCGCTATGAAGCCGAATATCAAGAAGCTGCTTATCCTAAACGCCCCCTATCTGCTCTTTGTGTATCTCTTTGATAAAGTCGGACAGGCGGTGCGGCTCTCGCCGGGGGCTGACCTCTCCGGCAAGCTGGTTTCCATTGGCAGCGGCTTTTCCGCTGCCTTTTCAAATGCCCTGCCGAGTTTTAACCCTATGGATTTGCTTATCGGCATTGTCGGGGCTGTCGTTATCCGGCTTGCGGTCTATGTGAAAGGCAAGAACGCAAAGAAATACCGTAAGGGCATGGAGTACGGCTCTGCACGTTGGGGCAATGCCGAGGATATAAAGCCATATATCGACCCCATGTTTGAAAATAACGTGCTGCTGACGCAGACCGAAAGGCTGATGATGAGCAGCCGCCCGAAGCACCCGAAGTATGCAAGAAACAAAAACGTGCTTGTCATCGGCGGCTCCGGCAGCGGCAAAACAAGGTTTTTTGTAAAGCCCAACTTAATGCAAATGCACAGCAGCTATGTTGTCACAGACCCGAAAGGAACGGTTTTAATCGAGTGTGGAAAGCTCTTGCAGCGGGGCGGGTACAAAATCAAGGTGCTAAACACCATCAATTTCAAGAAATCCATGCGGTACAATCCCTTCGCCTATCTGCGCAGCGAAAAGGATATTTTGAAACTGGTAAATACCATTATCGCCAACACCAAAGGCGACGGGGAAAAATCCGGCGAGGATTTTTGGGTGAAATCGGAACGGCTTTTTTACTGCGCCCTTATCGGCTACATCTGGTACGAAGCCCCGGAGAATGAGAAAAACTTTACGACGCTGCTTGAAATGATAAATGCGTCGGAAGCCCGCGAGGACGACCCGGAATTTCAATCCCCCGTTGACCTCATGTTTGAACGCTTGGAGGAAAAAGACCCGGAACATTTTGCGGTGCGCCAGTACCGTAAATTCCTGCTGTCGGCGGGCAAGACCCGCAGCTCCATTTTGATAAGCTGCGGAGCCAGATTAGCGCCCTTTGACATCCGGGAGGTGCGGGAGCTGATGGAGGACGACGAACTGGAACTTGACACCATCGGGGATAAAAAAACGGCCCTGTTCCTGATTATGTCGGACACGGACACGACCTTTAATTTCATTCTGGCAATGGTGCAAAGCCAGCTTATCAACCTTTTGTGCGACCGGGCCGACGACAAATACGGCGGGCGGCTGCCCGTCCATGTGCGGCTGATTCTGGACGAGTTCGCCAACATCGGCCAGATTCCAAACTTTGACAAGCTGATCGCCACCATCCGAAGCCGGGAAATCTCGGCTTCTATTATTTTGCAGAGCCAGTCGCAGCTAAAGGCCATTTACAAGGACGCGGCGGAAATCATTTCCGACAACTGCGACTGTACGCTGTTCCTGAGTGGCAGGGGCAAGAACGCCAAGGAGATCGCGGAGGTGCTGGGCAAGGAAACTATTGACAGCTACAACCAGAGCGAGAACCGGGGCGCGCAGACCTCCCACGGACTGAACTACCAAAAACTCGGAAAGGAGCTGATGAGCCAAGACGAAATTGCAACGATGGACGGAGGCAAGTGTATTTTGCAGGTGCGCGGCGTAAGGCCGTTTTTCAGTGAGAAATACGACATCACCCGCCACCCCCGCTATCAATACCTCTCGGACGCCGACAAAAAGAACACCTTTGATGTGGACAGCTACCTGTCGTCCCTGCGCCGGAAAAAGCGGCGCGTGATAACGGAGGACGAACCCTTTGACCTCTACGACATTGAGCTGTCGGAGGAAGATTTTGCCGCAGAATAAAGCGGCCATAGAGAAAGGAGCGTGACCGATGGGACACTCGGACGAATGGACATTTGCGGATTATTTCAGGTATGAGAAAGAAATCTACCGGGCGATCATTTCCGCTGCGGTTCTGTGCCAGTGGATTGCGGAACATGATACCCCGCCCACGGACGGGGAAGCCGAAGAACTTGTAAGGGAAATAGACCGCAGACTGTGTGAAGCATGGGGCGAAATTTTTTCGTTGGCTGTGCTGGAATGGCGGGACGGCCAGTAACTCCGGGCCGTCTGCGGATTGTGAGGCTGCCGCTGTGAACGGCGGCTTTTTTGTACCCAAACACCATCACGATCTGAATTTATGGAGGTAAATTTATGGAATTTTTCAATAGTGCAGTTGATACTTTGCAGACCATTGTTGTGGGCCTCGGCGGCGCGCTTTGCGTATGGGGCGGCGTCAATCTTTTGGAGGGATACGGGGCGGACAACCCGGCGAGCAAGAGCCAGGGAATCAAGCAGTTCATGGCTAATTAAAGGGAACAAAAAGAAAGGAAAAGCCAATCCAGACGGTATCAGCGGCAGGCTACAAGAATAAATTGTGATTTCACAAGA
>OGOA01001317.1_pt1 | contig 12396 bp, 9 predicted proteins | sample 1573621 | NCBI WGS metagenome assembly OGOA01 (sample SAMEA2581917, study PRJEB24529) | metagenome | biome: Human gut stool | place: China | collected 2011
CTTAAATTACCGTTCGGATGAGATCGAGAATAAGTTCCGAACGGAAAACACGTTCCGCTTACCATTCATTCAATTGAATGTCGGAGGAAACATCGAATACACCCAATACACGAATGACACCTATCAAAAGCAATTTACCTCTATCCCCCGTACCATCGTATATCAAACAGACCTTGGCATATGGAAGTGGGGTATCTATGCCACGGCTATTTATGAGAGTTATAACGAGCGGTTTACCGCCTCTTTAGGTGTTCGTGCGGACGCAAACAATTATTAGATCAGTTATCTCCTCGCTTATCCTTATCCTACCGCTTGTCCGATCCGCTTTATATAAACGCGAATATCGGACGCTACTACGAGCTTCCTCCTTATACGACATTGGGATTCAAGGATAATGAAGGTAATTATGTAAACCGGACAAATCATTTAAGCTATATCCGAAGCGACCAAGCCGGATTAGGCTTGGAATACCGTCCTACCTCATACTTGAAATTCACGGCCGAAGGATTCTATAAACATTATGATCGTTATCCGATGTCCATACTCGACAGTATCCCACTCGCATCGAAAGGTACAGACTATGGTGTCTTGGGAAATGAGGCCGTATCGTCTACCGCTACAGGGCGAGCTTATGGGCTTGAGATCATGGGACGTTGGTATAATTATAAAGGGCTTACTTTCATCGCGTCCTACACTTTGGTAAGAAGCGAATTCAAGGATGGGAGAAATATGGACACTTATCTTCCCTCGGCTTGGGACAATAAGCATCTGTTCACGTTTAGCGGGACTTATTCTTTACCCAAGAACTGGGACGTAGGCGCCAAGTTCCGGGTAGTAGGAGGCGCTCCCTATACGCCTTGCGATGTAGAAAAGAGTAGTTATGTAGAAGCTTGGGACGCTAATAATACTATGATTACAGCCGGTTTAACAGCGAACGGCTCAAGCCATTCACGCAGTTAGATATCCGTATCGATAAAACATTTTACTTCAAAAAGATCATGCTTGGAGCCTATATCGACATCCAAAACATATTGAATTCCAAATACAAAGAGCAAGACGTATATATCAAAACGGGTAAAATTATCAACCCGGAAGCTCCCGTATATGAACAACGGTACGAATTAAGACCGATAGAACGTCTTACAGGAACGCTTCTCCCAAGTATCGGAGTGATGATCGAGTTATAGATTTTAGGCGTAATAGATTCTTTTTATTTTGAATTTCAGCAATTAATCATAAATCTTTTCTATTTTTGTGGACTGTATGAACAAAAAATAGTACTTTAATCGCAAATAAGCACATGAATAGGTAGGTAAAGAATGACATTATTAAAATACTACATACGATTCGTACTCTTTATCGTGTTAAGTCTGGTCTTTTCTTTCCACTTATACGCTACAGATAATGCAGGCCCTATTTTAATCATTAGCTCCTACAATCCCGATACACGTAATACGACCGCCAATATTTCCGAGTTTATGGAGGAATATAAGCGGGGAGGTGGTATCTCGCCGGTGGTTATCGAGAACATGAACTGTAAGAGCCTCCCGGAAGCCCCCTTATGGGACGGTAAGATGAGAGGTATATTGGATAAATATAAGGAAAATAACACCCCTCAGCTTATCATTATCTTAGGTCAAGAGGCATGGGCTTCTTATATCTCCCAAGAATACAAGCCTGATATACCGGTTTTATGCGGTATGATCAGTAAGAATGCGATCTTATTACCCGACTCGGATTTAAATGTCGCCGAATGGGAGCCGAAATACATCGATATCCAAGAGTATGTAGATAAAGGTTTACACCTTGGCGGATTCTTGTATTCTTATGATGTAAAAGAAAACATCCGGTTAATACATAAGCTATATCCTAAAACTCAAAATATAGCATTAATCACCGATAATACCTACGGTGGTTTAGCTATGCAGACCTTGGTAAAAAAGGAAATGGAAAATATCAAGGATCTGAACTTGATATTACTGGATGGAAGAAAGAATAATATCTACACCATCGTTGAGCAAATCAAGAACCTGCCGGATCAGACCGTGATATTGATCGGTACATGGCGTGTAGACGTGAACGACGGGTATTATGTTGGAAATGCCACGTATACCATGATGACCGCCAATCCCAGAATCCCGACATTCACATTGGCATCCGTCGGCATAGGGCACTGGGCCATCGGAGGTTTCAGTCCCAAATACAGGCCTATAGGTTCCGATTTGGCGAAAGAGGCTTTAAGTATATTGGAGAAGAAAATCGCCCCTAAAGATATCCATCCCCAAATCATCCCCAATGGATATGTGTTCGACGCTTCAAAGATCAAGGCTTTTGATATCAGCAGACTGTCATTGCCCCACGACGCTACTATTATCAACGAGGACCCGAGCCTATTCTCCAAATACAGGTTCGAAATCTTGCTAAGCGTAATCACCGTATTGTTTATTTTCCTGATTATGATATTAATCTTCTTTATCCGGACCAATAAGCTGAAAGATAAGTTATTGGATCTACAGAAAGATAATATACTAATCATGAATAATATCCAAGCTTCTATCTATTTCATCAAGCCGGATTATACCGTAAAATGGAGAAACGAGGTAGAGTTCCATGACTGTATCCCTGAATTCGGTCCGGCTAATTGCTTCTTGGTCAAGAACGGAGTAAAGCCTTATTGTACCCGTTGCACGGTCGCAAAGGCCATGGAAACCAAAAAGCAGGTCGATATCACGAATGAGTTCGGCGATGGAAAGTATCTTCATATTTTGGCGAACCCTGTATTAGACGAGCACAACAACCTTATCGGGGTTATTTTCAAGAAAGAAGACGTGACAAAACAAAAACAGGCGGAGAACGAACTGAGGAAAGCGAAAGAGAAAGCGGAAGAGTCCGATCGTTTGAAATCCGCATTCTTGGCGAATATGAGTCATGAGATTCGAACGCCATTGAATGCGATCGTCGGTTTCTCCGGATTATTGGCCGTAACCGAGAATATGGAGGATAAAGAGGAATATATCAATATCATTAATAGCAACAACGACCTGCTATTGCAATTGATCAATGATATTCTCGATCTAGCCAAGATAGAGGCGGGTACGCTAGAATTCGTGGATTCAGACGTAGATGTCAATCAACTATTCTCCGATATCGAGCAGTCTTCCCGTTTGAAGGCGCAAGATGGTGTGCAGGTATGCTTTGTCGAGAAGATCCCGAATTGTATCTTACGCACCGACCGTAACCGGGTCTCCCAAGTCATTACCAACTTTATCAACAATGCCATCAAGTTCACAACTCAAGGTAGCATCCTGTTTGGCTACCGCCGTAGAGACGATGAGTTGTATTTCTATGTAAAAGATACGGGATGCGGTATCGCCAAGGATAAGATCGGTCAAGTTTTCACCCGTTTCGTTAAGTTAAATAGCTTTGTGCAAGGAACGGGGCTGGGATTATCGATTTGCCAGATGATTATCAAGCGTCTGGGTGGAGATATAGGGGTGGAATCAGAGCAAGGAAAAGGTTCTACATTCTGGTTTACGTTGCCCTATTCGATACTAGAGATGCAGGAAGTCCCGCATGAGAAACCAAAGACCGAGAATGTACAGAAGAGCCAGTCATCCAAATCTGCAACCCTATTAATAGCGGAAGATAACGAAAGCAACTATACTTTATTCCAAGCCATGTTGAAAGATTATAACCTTATACACGCATGGAACGGGGAACAAGCGATCGATTTATTCAATAAATATCAACCGGACTTAATCCTAATGGACCTAAAAATGCCGATCGTAGACGGCTATGAGGCTACACGGGTAATTCGGGAAAAGAACCAGTCCATTCCTATCATCGCCGTAACAGCTTTCGCCTTCGCGGAAGATGAGGAACGGGTAAAACAAAGCGGATTCTCCTCTTACATCGCTAAACCGATCAAGCCGGATAAGCTAATCGCATGTATTAATACTTATTTATAGAATCCGTTTGGTAACAATCGGAAAACGCAAAACGAAAGAGGAACCCTTCTCTACTTGAGAGTCGAGACTAATACTTCCTCTATGACGGTTCATGATCTGCCGGCAAAGACTTAATCCGATGCCGGAACCTTTAGATTTAGTCGTGAAGAAAGGAACGAAGATTTTGTCGATTGCCTCGGGAACAATTCCGCTACCATTATCAATCACCGAAATAATTACCATACCGTTTTTTTGGACAGCCTCCACTATAATTTGAGGGGATAAGGATTCTTCACAAGCCTCTATCGCATTTTTCAATAGATTAATTAATACTTGTTCCACCATGATCCGGTCCGCATATAAATTCAAGTCTTCCGGCTTTACATGAAAGAAGAGGATATCGGATTTCTCCGGGAATAGAAGCCGGATATCGTCAAAGAGAGCCGAAACCGAGAAGTTTCGTAAAGTAGGTAAAGGCAGACGGGTTAATTTCCGATAATTCTCGACAAAATCCAATAACCCCTTACTTCTTCGGTGGATCGTTTGCATGGCTTGTACCATGATAGCGTAGTCTTTCTCATTCATGCCATTTATCGTCGCACGCTCGGCTACCGTCTCCGATAAAGAGATTACCGGAGCGATCGAGTTCATGATCTCATGCGTCAATACCCGGATAAGTTTCTGCCATGCCTCGGTTTCCGCCTCAGCGACCACCGAACTATACAATCGACTCCGCAAAGCCTCCAAGGCAGCGTTCATAGAAGAGGCCAAAGCCTTTTCGTCTTCCGTCATTGAATCGGAAGGATAAAACAGGCTCAGATCCCCGTAATGAATACTCTCTATCAGGTATTCCATCCGCTTAACAGTCTTTTGCTGATCCTTATATAAGAAAACCGAAAGCGCAAGAATACAAAATCCGAACAGCGCAGGAATAAACAAAAACCCTTTCAGCATTAAGAATGAGGCAGTAAAAGACAAGACCACGATCCCCAAAATACGAGCGAACAACAAGTAACGTATCATAAGCCAAATTTCTCCAATTTACGATACAAGGTAAAGCGGGTAATCCCTAGAAGCTCGGCGGCACGAGTGATATTCCCCTCGGCACGACGTAAGGCACGTTCGATTGCTTCTTTCTCCAATACCGTCAAATTTAACTCATCGGATGGTTCCTTATCCCTAAGCGGGACAGAACGCAGAATAAAGTCTTCCGGCCTTAGCCAATTACTTTCAGACAAGATAACCGCCCGTTCAATCGCATGTTGCAGTTCACGTACATTACCGGGCCAAGCATAATTATGTAGCTTATTCTTCCCATCCCTGTTAATGCCCTTCAAGTCTTTCTTATATTTACGGGCATACTTCGACAAGAAATGTTCAGCCAATAAGATCACGTCATTTCCTCGTTCCCTCAAGGGAGGAATATGTAACTCGATCGTATTAATACGATATAAAAGATCTTGCCGGAAAGTACCTTCTGCCACAAGATGATGGATATTCACGTTCGTTGCGCAGATCAACCGGATATCAATCGGTATGGGTTGCGTTGCTCCCAAGCGGGTTATCTGTCGTTTTTCCAAAGCGGTCAACAGTTTCGCTTGCATGGAAAGGCTTAAGTTCCCGATCTCATCCAAGAACAAGGTACCACCGGAAGCTACCTCCATTCGTCCCGGCTTTTCCTTACGGGCATCCGTAAAAGCCCCTTTCTCATAGCCAAATAATTCACTCTCGAAAAGTTGTTCCGGAATAGAGCCCACATCGATCCCGACGAAAAGATTCTCCGAACGCGGAGATTGATGATATAAGGCGCGGGCAACTAAATCTTTACCGGTTCCATTCTCCCCCAAGATTAATATATTGGCATCCGTATTCTTTAATTTATCGACCGTAGCGAAAATAGCCTGCATCGGTTCGCTTTCACCGATGATCTCGAAGCCAGCATCCTCGGGTGAACTAAGAATCTCAACTTGTTTCTTTAAATTTCGCACTTCCGCCCTACTCTCCCGAAGTTCCAATGCAGAAGAGAGTGTAGCGAGTAATTTCTCCTTTTCCCAAGGTTTCGGGATAAAGTCGGTAGCTCCCGCCTTAATCGCCCGCACGGCCTTATCCGTATCCGAATAGGCAGTCATAAAAAGAACCACCACGTCCGGGTCTATCTTCTTTATCTTCTCCAGCCAATAGAAACCCTCCTGACCACTAATAGCATCCCGTTTGAAATTCATATCCAACAAGATAATATCCGGGATAAAAGTCCGCATGAAATGATCGATGCGCTCCGGTTGCGTAGCCACTCTTATTTGTTCCATATAGGGCTCCAGTAATAAGTTAAGGGCAAAAAGGATGTCCTCATTATCATCTATAATTAATAGTTTTCCCTTTTTCATAAGCGCTGAACTAGTTTGTGATGCCTCAAAGGTAGGTATTAAATCAATGGAAGAAGCGTGCGTAATCGAACGATTACCGTGCGCAGATGAACTGTTAAATTAATAGTCCGCAAAGAGGGTTAAGATTAAGTAAACGGTAAGACTATTTAAGCGAAAGAAAAAACGAGGAGAAAGAAGGAAGACTATCTTTGAACACAATTAACAATTCAGGCATTCATGAGACCACTATTGATTGGATTTTTCGTCTGTATAAATATACACTTAGGCTATGCGCAATGGACTGAGCAAGATTCGATCTGGCTAAAGGATGTATTAGCAGGCAAAGATTCCATCAAATTGAACCCTGAATTCCAAAAAGCAATCCAAAGCGGTTCTTTCCTCAACCCGGAACCGGGAAAACCGATGGGGAAACCTCAACTGGCCGCTCCCAGCAATATCCCTATCACCAAAGATTTCTCAGAATATATCCAACAAGACGATACGACACACCGAAAAGTAGCATTGAAGGATTTACCGCCATCGGTATTCTGGCGACATAATCCACCGTATAAAAAGATACTGCCTGTCTATCAATCTATCTTAGATGAATTGAAAAGGACTCCGTCCAGTGGTCGTACCTCACTAGCTACCTTCGATCTAGGAAGGATGACCAGCCGGAAAACATATGTCCATAAACGCAACGCAAAACGCAACGGAACTTGGCAAAACTACGGCAACCTCCCTACCCCGGATGTCATCTCTAAAAAAAAGAAATTCGAAAGACAACAGGCAGAGGCCGCAAAAAAGGACTCCTCATTGATGATCCAACCACCAATCGATTAGCTTACGGGCCAAGCTCAACTTACGGGGGATCTCCGGTAGATTATCTTTGGAATAGAAGGCACCAGAGCTTAGTTCCTCATCCTGCAACTTAATTTCCCCACTTACATAATCCGCTACAAAGCCAACCATCAAGCCACTCGGATAAGGCCAAGGTTGGTTTCCGAAATAAGTGATATTATCGACCTCTAAACCCGTTTCCTCACGGACCTCCCTGCGCACACACTCTTCCAAGGTCTCGCCAACTTCTAAGAATCCGGCCACTAATCCATGGAAAGTTCCCCGGAAATTACGGGCATGTACCAAAAGAATCGAATCCTCCTTACGGATCAAGACGATCATCGCTGCTGAGATTGTCGGATAAATCTCATGTTTGCAAGAAGGACATTGCTTCGTGATCGACGTAGTCTGCACGGTAGGAGTACCACATACCGGACAGAAACGGCTATGGCTATCCCAATAAAGCAATTGATAAGCCTTACCCGCCTTCTCGTAACACGCTCTCGAGATATAATCCCAAGAGGCACGCAACCCCATATGTACGTAACGGTCATTCCCCTCCACCGGAGTATCTAATTCTGCCGTACGTGCGGGAAGTCCATCCCGGTAATCAACCTCCAGCGTATGAGAAACCGGAACTGGGGGATTCTCGCCATAGGGGATGGTATACGTATCATTCTCTTTCTGAAGCAACAGTTGGTCTTTATAAAAAAGGAACCAATAACAGAGTTTATTTGAAGTTTCCATGCTAATATTCCCGAATTATCTTTCTGTATGTAAAACATCCGCGAACTTACGAATTAAAATCCAATAACGTGCGGAAGCGAACGTGCACCGTGCGAAGGCACACACAATCGTTTCTAAGCATTTTTCTATTATCTTATGATTAGCAGAACGTTACATCGATGGCACATTATTTGCCTCCTTTCTAAAAAATGAATATATTTAAAACCTGTTACAATGAAACTAATGATTCGAAACTTACTTTATCTATTCAAGCGGTTTAAGACCGCTGTCGTGTTAAACCTCTTTGGCTTAACAATCGCTTTCGCCGCTTTCCTCCTGATAGTAATGCAGGTGGATTACGAGATGAATTACGATGCCATGCACAGCAAATCAGGCCGAACCTTCCGGCTAGAGGCAAATCACGGAGAATTCGAGCATAACGCCATCCATTGCCTAATGTTTAGCGATGCTTTTGTTAACTCATCCGCTCATATCACGGATTACTCCTACCGTTATCCATTCTACGGAGGAGAACGGTATTGCCAAATCGACGAAGTAGACGATCAAGGAGAAGCGAAAGTCTTTAAGGAAAACTTCCAGCTTTGTCTACCCAATATCTCAGATGTCTTTGATTTCCACATGAAAGAAGGTTCCGTCGAATGCCTATCCATTCCCGGCTCCGTACTCATTCCGGAGAGTGTCGCCAAAAGGCTGTTCGACAAACAATCCGCTATCGGTAAACGTATCCGGATGTCCGGCAGTAGTGGCTGGCAACCTGTAAGTACCACGATACTTACTATTGGGGGTGTCTATAAGGATTTCCCGGGAAATACTACGGTACAAAACCGTATTTACGTCCCGATGGACCAACTGGATCTATTAAAAAGTTCTTGGCAAATGTATGCCAACGAAATATACGTCACGCTAGACGATCCCCTAAATAAAGAGGAGGTATTGGATCATTTCAACAAGACTTTCGATTTCGCTAAAAGCCAAATGGGTTCAGCGCAAGAGATCGCATTACGTCTAACCCCCTTAAAGGATGTTTATTACACGCATGATACAACTTTCGACTTTAATCCGAAAGGTCACCGGGAGACAAATTATGTGTTACTGGGTATCGCTTTCCTCATCTTATTCATCGCCGGAATCAATTTTACCAATCTCACAACCTCGTTGATTCCCCTACGATTGAAAACGATCAATACGCACCGGGTATTAGGATGCTCCATCTATAAGTTACGAGCCATCTCACTGATTGAATCGATCGTGATCTGCTTGATATCCTACATTCTCGCCTTATTCATCGTAAACGATTTGTCTTACACACCGATCGCTAATTGGGTAGATGCGGATATACGTCTTAGTCAATACAAAGGCCTGATCCTTCTCACTGCACTGATCGCTATCTTGACGGGTTGCTTGGCGGGACTTTATCCAGCTATACGAAGTACCTCCTATGCGCCGGCCTTGGTACTAAAGGGCTCTTTCGGTCTTAGTTCCAAAGGGAAAAAAGTACGTGTCGCCCTGATCGGTTTCCAATACACGGTATCGATCGCCTTGATTATTGTCACCTTATTCATGGGACTTCAGAACCATTTCATGACCTCTAGCGAGCAACTAGGATTCAATAAAGACCAAGTAGCCATCGTGAACCTGACACCGGAGATCTACGCCAAGCATAAGCCCCAATATATCCAGAAACTTAAAGATTATCCGGGAATAGAGGATGTGGCCTTCTCCGTCTACGAGTTATCGAAAGAAGATGACATGATCGATCTCGAATATGCCCGTCATGAAGATAAGGATGTATTCTTCAAGGTATTCTATGCCTCCGAGAATTTCCTTTCCGTCATGGATATCCAAGTAGAGGAAGGAAGGGATTTTACACGGGAGGATTTAAACAAGGCACAAAGTGATTATATCATCAATCCGGCGGCAGAGCGGGATTTCCACTTACATCCCGGAGATCGTTTCAATGATCGTACGGTTCTAGGAGTCAGCAAGGATTTCCGGTTTAACTCTTGCCGGATCGCAAGCTCGCCTTTCGTATTCGCATTGAATAACGATATACCCAATCCTAAATTGGTATCCTATATCCGCTTCAATTCGAAAACGAATTTACAGGAAACTGTCGCCCACGTCCGGGAAACATTGAAAGAGATCGATCCGACTTTCCCTTTCGAGATCTCTTTCTACAACACCATCTTAAATAATTTATATCAGAAAGAACAAACACTGGGTAAACTAATCTCCCTATTCGGAATAATGGCGATCTTGATCTCTATCGTAGGTGTATTCGGACTCGTGCTATTTGAGACGCAATACCGCCGGAAAGAGATCGGTATCCGCAAGATCAACGGAGCGACTACCGGACAGATTCTTTTGATGTTCAACAAGACTTATATCCGGATTGTCTCCGTTTGCTTCATCATCTCGATTCCGATAGCATGGATGGGAACACAACAGTGGCTAGAGAATTTCGCTTATAAAACACCACTCCATCTTTGGGTCTTCATCGTAGCTTTCCTAATCATTCTCTCGGTTACGATCGGTACCGTTACTTTCCGGAACTGGCAAGCGGCGAATGAGAATCCTGTGAACTCGGTGAAGTCTGAATAAACTCACTCGGAGTGATCCCGTAAATTTCTTTAAAGCAACGGGTAAAATAGTTCGGATCGGAGAAGCCGACCTGAGCAGCTACCTCCCCGATCGAATAAGCGTGCTGCCCCAATAACTCGGCGGCACGCTTTATTCGTATATTACGGGTGAATGAGGAAGCGGAACAACCGGTAGTGGACTTTAATTTCCGAAATAAGCTGGCACGGCTCATCGCCATCTCGGAACAGAAAAGCTCGACATCAAACTCCGGGTCCTGCAAATGAGCCAGAACGACCCTTGTCACTTTCGAAACAAATTCCTTATCAGGATTGGCAACTGTTTGCTCCGGGGTACGCAGATCGAACCGATCCCTGAAATATAACTTTAGTCGCTCACTACGTTTGAGCAGATTATTAATCTTCGCTTTTAAGACAGCAAGACTGAACGGTTTAGGCAGATAATCATCCGCTCCGGCTCCATACCCTTCCAATTGTTGACGTTCTTCCGCTAAAGCAGTCAATAGGATAACCGGTATATGGGCCGTCCGTTCATCCGTTTTCAAAGCCTCGCAACATTCAATCCCATTCATGACCGGCATCATTACATCGCTTATCACTAAATCGATTCGTTTATCTCTCAGTATATCCAATGCTTCCCGACCATGATGAGCCACTTCCACTATAAAATTCTCCTTCAATCGTTCCAGTATGAAGTTCAACATATCATCATTGTCTTCAACCAGCAGAATCGTATATTTATCTATTTCTTCATTCTCCACCAAACCGTCATCCGGCAATATCCCCGGCACCGTATCCACCGCCTGTTGCTGTTGTTCCACCTGCCCGGTCGGACTAAGCGGAAGTTCGAGCACGAATGTGTTGTATACTTCGTCCGCCATTTCCAAATACAGTTTCCCTTTATTCAAAGCAGCCAATGATTTAGCCAAAGACAACCCGATTCCAATACCTTTCGCCTTTTGCATATTAGATTCCATTCGGTAGAAAGGAGCAAATATCTGTTCGCGCATATCTTCCGGAATTTTCTCCCCGTCGCTTACCACACGAATAGTCAGACTATCATCTTTCTTCTCCAACTTCACCTGTATTTCTTTCTTCGCATATTTCAATGCATTATTCAGCAGATTGCTGACTATCTTTGTGACAGACTCCTTATCAACGACCGCTGTCATCACTTCCTCCGGAGTTTGGAGAGACAACTCCTTCTTCTCGTATTGTATAGTAGGTTCAAAACGCTCACAGATTTCTTTCAATAACGACGTTACATCTACCGTTTCAAATTTGAGTTTCAGTTTATTCGCTCCTATCTTCTGGAAGTCGAGCAGTTGAGCGACCAAATCCAACAGACGTTTTGTATTCTGCGCAATGACATTCAGGTTCTTGTTCAGTTTTACATCTTCAAAATGCATCTCCCGGATCACTTCCAAAGGACCGTTAATGAGAGTCAACGGCGTACGTATCTCATGAGCAATTTCGGTGAAGAACTCTACTTTCGACTCGTAAAGTTCTTTTTCCTTCTGTATTTCAAACAGTTTCTGGCTCTCCGTCATTTGCCGTTCCTTACGTCGCTTATACCAAAAGAAACAAGCCCAAATAGAAGATATGAAGAAGAAGACGTAGCAACTATACGCCCATACCGACAACCACCAGGGAGGTAAAATAACAATAGACAAAGAACGTTTAGCCAACTGACTGTTACTATTATCGGCCTGTATCCTAAAAACATACTTTCCCGGCGACAGTTTGGCATACGAGATATTCTGATTGCTAATCGCCTTTACCCAATCTTTGTCCAACGGGTCCAAACGGTAATAGTACTGATTCGATTTTGTGGTAGAGTGGCTCAGTGAATGCTGGGAAGCATAAACAATCGGGGTAAGGTTAGCGAACCTTGCCTTTCAT
>OGOA01001318.1_pt1 | contig 12387 bp, 5 predicted proteins | sample 1573621 | NCBI WGS metagenome assembly OGOA01 (sample SAMEA2581917, study PRJEB24529) | metagenome | biome: Human gut stool | place: China | collected 2011
CATAAATTCTCTCTTAAAGTTTAACTTTACATTAATTGTTTCTTTACTCTAACAATTTGCAAATATATTAATAAATATGAAACTAACAATTCATTTAATAAAAAAAGGTTGCAAATATGGCATTCTGTTATTCAATTGCTAATATTTATGCTAATAAGCATAGATATTGGCTGCAAAAGTTTTGATTTCAAAACTCAGAAGCGACACTTTGCAAAAGCAAAATGCTCATTTTAATATTTCACATACTCATTTTTAGTCACAAAACACCTCTATTAACAAACCTTTTTGCTTATTTTGAAAAAAACATCAATAAAAAGTGGCATTTAATTTAAAGTTTTGTGAATACTTCATTTTTGAGGATTTATTTTTTTAGAGATATTAATGCATATTCAACCCTGGCGTAGCACAGAACTACGTCTAATTTGTTCTATTATTAATTAAAAAACTGAAGTATGGAAAAGATTAGTTACAACCTTGTGTTTAACAGAAAAAAAAGATTGAATAAAAAGGGAATGGCATTAGTACAGGTAGAAGCTTATTTAAATAGAAGAAAAATATATTTCTCTACTAAGATATACCTTAAACCTGAACAGTGGGATACGAAACGTAGAATGGTAAAGGGACATCCTAATGCAGACGTATTGAATCGTATGTTATACGAGCACATTGCGGCTATTGAACAAATAGAACTTGGATTATGGCAACAGGGGAAGAGTATTTCTTTGGAGTTATTAAAGGATTCCATCGATAAACCTGTAAGCAACGGTAGATCGTTCTTAACTTTCTTCAGAGAAGAAGTCGCTAATTCTTCTTTGAAAGAAAGCACCAGACAGAATCACCTGTCTACTCTGGAGCTACTCCAAGAATTTAAGAAGGAAGTACAGTTCACGGACCTGACATTTGAATTTGTGTCTTCATTTGACAATTATCTGCAATCCAAGGGATATCACCTGAATACGATTGCCAAACATATGAAACATTTGAAACGTTATGTTAACGTCGCTATAAATAAGGATTATATGGACGTGCAGAAATATGCATTCAGAAAATATAAAATAAAAAGTGTAGAAGGCAGACATAGTCATCTATCACCGGAAGAATTGCATAAATTGGAGGATTTACAGCTAGGAGGAAAATATGCTAAATTGCAAAAGACAAAAGATTCCTTTTTATTTTGCTGTTACGCCGGATTACGATACTCCGACTTTACCAATTTGACATCTGCAAATATTGTTGAGTTTCAACAGGAAACGTGGCTTATTTACAAATCAGTCAAAACTGGTATTGAGGTACGTCTACCATTATATCTATTGTTTGAAGGGAAAGGCATTCATATATTGCAGCGCTATAAGGATGATCTTAATCGTTTTTTCAAATTGAAAGATAATTCGAATATTAATAAGGAACTGAGTATATTAGGGAAACTGGCAGAAATTGATAAACGTATATCATTTCATACCGCCCGCCATACAAATGCTACCTTATTAATATATAGTGGTGCTAATATCACTACTGTACAAAAGTTGTTAGGACATAAAAGTGTAAAAACGACTCAGGTATATGCGAATATTATGGATATAACTCTTGTACGGGATCTTGAAAAAGCAATCTACTCAAAAGCCGGTGGCAAACATAAAGGAAACTAATCCTAAATCTTCTATTAGTTAGTACTCGTTATGCATAGCTTTATTCGTCTAACAACTGTTAAACTTTCGTCTGACAGTTGTTTCTCTTTCGTCTAACAGTTGTCAGACGAAAAAACAACATCTGTCAGACGAATAAAATTATGCAATAACAAAGATTGATTTATTAAGTACGAGAAGTAGATAGTTACTAACTTAAAAATAATCCACAACCGTACGGAAAGAAGTAAATCATTTTAATTTATAAAATAAGATACCACATAGAATAAATAAAACCTATTTTTATTAACATCTGAGGAATATTCTCAATTAAGTAATTCTAGTATTTGCATTCAATGGAAATTGTTGTGGAACAAAATAACAAAGTCAAAGTGGGTTCTTTTCAAAGTCTAAACGATTATTTACTAAATACTTATCTCTTTTTCAAGTAGATATTTAGTAGCACAATTTCTGTTTTTATATCATTGCTACTATAAATAATAAGCTATAAATTAAAGATATAGGTTGTTTTTTATTAAGAAGAATGACAAGATACTTATGTTTTGCAAATAGTTATAATCTATTGATAATAAGAGCAATATCGAACGACCAAGTTCTGCAAAGACTTTGCAGATTTCGTATATTGGAATGCAGGCGCAAGAAGTGGCAATTAAACCCCATTTAAAAATCACATTGAAGCCGGATGCTAAACAATTAGATGAGATTATAGTTGTTGCTTATGGTAAATCAGCATTTACCGGTTCTGCTTCAACTATTAAAGCTGATAAATTGGAAGAGAGAATTGTGTCGAATATCACCAATGCCCTCTCCGGACAGGTGGCCGGTATTCAGACAGTAAATGCTAACGGAGCTCCGGGAGCGTCTGCGACAGTTCGTATCCGTGGTATCGGTTCTATGAGTTCAAGCAATGCTCCGTTGTATGTAGTAGACGGAGTACCTTATGATGGTGATATGTCTTCCATTAACCCTCAAGATATAGAATCCCTTTCTGTATTGAAGGATGCGGCTGCTAACTCTATTTATGGAGCACGCGGAGCTAATGGTGTCATGCTTGTCACTACTAAGAACGGTGCGGAAAACTCCAAGGCTACAATTAATGTTTCATTTGAAAATTCATTTATGCAACCAACAAAGATGGTGGATTATGTCGATGGAGCTACTTGGATGGAGATTTATAATGAGGCTTTATTGACGCGTACTCCTGGTGCTAGCCCAAAATACTCCAAAGATGTAATTGATTTAACACGTTCACATACTTCTCCTTATTTGGCACCGGATGTAAATTGGCGTGATGTGATGTTTAAAGATATGACAATGAATCAAAGGGCGAATGTCAATGTTTCCGGCGGTGGATCGCGTGTAACATATTATTTGAGTTTGCAAGCTAATCACGATACAGGTATGTTGGACATACCCAAAACTTATTCTTTTGATAATAATATCAATCGATGGGATTATATATTTCAGAATAATATTGCTTACAAACTGACTTCTACCACTAAAGTAGGGCTAAGGATGAATGCTCAGATTGGGCAACACAAAGGGCCTGGATATTCCGTTTCAGACTTATTTAAATATGCTTATTATGCCAATCCCATAACATTTCCGGCTACTTATCCAAGTCAGGAAGGTGATACGCATATTCGTTTCGGCAATGCTTGGCTTACACAGGGAGAAAGGACGTATCTTAACCCATATGCGAAGATGATGGAGTCGTTCAAGGAAGAAAATTATAGTACCTTAAATACAACCTTGAATATCGAGCAGGATTTGGGATTTGTAACCGAGGGACTCTCTGTTAAAGCATTGATAAATTTTAAAAGTTATGCAGCTTCCGACTACACGCGTACAATGGAGCCGTTTTACTATTTAGCAAAGATGAGTTCAACAGAAGATAATCTGCAGTTGGAGCGTATAGGTAATAGTGGACAGGAATATATTCAGGAAGGCGAAATTCAAAAAGCAAATGACAATACGTTTTATCTGGATGCTAGAATTGATTATTCACGTACTTTTGGACAGAAGCATTCAGTGTCGGGGATGTTGATGTATATGCAGCGTGAATATCGTAATGGAACTATACCCAATCGTAATCAAGGCTTTTCCGGTCGTTTTACCTATGATTATAAACACAAATATTTGGTGGAGGTGAATTTTGGCTATAATGGCACGGAGCGTTTGGGGAAGAATGATCGTTTTGAGTTTTTTCCGGCTATGTCATTAGGATGGGTTGCCAGTGGTGAGGATTTTTGGAAACCAATTGAAAAATATGTCAACTATTTTAAGATTCGCGGTTCGTATGGATTAGTAGGTAGTGATGAAACTGGCCTCCAGGCAAATCCTGCTGCTGCGCACTTTTTGTATTTGGATGAAGTCAATTTGACAGGTAGCGGGGGATACCATACTGGTTATCTCGGTAATATTGGAGGAGATTATAAAGGGCCTGTGATCAACTCGTACGCAGTGACGAATGCAGGATGGGAACGAGTGAAGAAACTGGATATTGGTGTAGATCTGGAACTGTTCAATCAAGTGAATCTGACCTTTGATTATTTTTATGATAAAAGGTATAATATCCTAATGAGACGTGCTTCATGGCCGGTAATTATGGGGTATCAGAATGCTGTTCCTTGGAGTAATATAGGTGCGGTTGATAATATGGGGTATGAATTTAGTATCAATTGGCGTAAGGAACTTTTTAAGGAATTTATAATTGATATGCGTGGTAATCTTACTTATAATAAAAACAAATATATATATAAAGATGAGCCAAACTATCCTTATGTATGGAAGTCGGATACTGGAAGACCGTTAAGTACGACGAAGGGATATATTGCAGAAGGTTTATTCGCCAGCCAGGAGGAAATTAATGTAAGCCCGACACAGAGTTTGGGCAGTACGGTTATGCCGGGTGATATAAAATATCGTGATGTGAATGGTGATGGACTCATAACTGAAGACGATATGGTGGTATTGTCTGATTATGGAAATATTCCTCGGATCCAATATGGTTTGGGAGTGAACATTACTTATAAAAAGTTTGATTTCGGAGTGTTTTTTAATGGTTCTGCCCAACGTACTATAATGATAAATGGTATTTCTCCATTCTTTTCGGATATGTCATATGGTGAACGCAACTTAATGTCTTTCATCGCTAAAGATTATTGGTCTGAAAGAAACCCAAATCCGAATGCGGCTTATCCGAGACTGGGAATCCAAAACAGTCAGATTGAAAATAATATGAAAGCTAGTTCATATTGGATGCGTAATGGAAATTTTATTCGTTTCAAGACACTGGAATTGGGATATACTTTTCCTCACTGTCGTATCTACTTAAGTGGCGATAATTTGGCCGTATGGAGTCCGTTTAAGTTATGGGATCCGGAGTTGGGCTATGATTCCTATCCTTTGTCCCGTACTTTTAATGTGGGAGTTCAATTGAAATTCTAATATTGTAAAACAAATAATATGAAGAGAATAGCTATTTTAAAATATTTCCTACAAGTCTTTTTATCAATGAGCTTGTTGTCTGCTTGTAATTATCTGGAAGTAATTCCACCTGAACAGGCGAATTTGGATGATACTATGAAAGATGCAAATGCTGTACGTAACTTTTTATATTCTTGTTATAACGGCGTTGAGAATACAATTACTATGGACAATCCTTCTGTAGATGAAACAACTAATTCTATTGAATTGAATAGTGGCTTACAGAAGCTCAGTTATAATCAATTGAGTTCATCTGTAATAGATTATGGGTATTGGCATAACGCATATAATGCTATTGGACAATGTCACTTGTTTTTACAACAATTGGAGAAATCTAACCCCCTGGGAGTAGACGAGGCAATGAAAACACAATATAGGGCAGAGGTGAATTTTCTGATAGCCTATTATCATTTCCGTCTATTGGTGGACTATGGTCCTATTCCTATAATTGACCATTTTATGTCAATGGCTACTCCGGTTTCTGAGATTCCAGGACGTTCGCATTTTGATTATGTTGTAGATTTTATTTGTAAAAAGTGCGATGAAGCGGCAACGGATCTTCCTGCTTACCGTACGACATCAGAATGGGGAAGAGCGACTTCTTCCATTTGCTATGCTTTGAAAGCTCGCTTGCTGCTTTATGCTGCTTCTGATTTATGGAATGGCAGTTTTCCATATAAAGACTGGAAAAACAAAAACTATGAAACTCCTGGATATGGGAAGGAGTTAGTGAGTAACTCGTATGAACCGGAAAAATGGAGAAAGGCTTTGGAAGCTTGTGATTATGCTTTAAAATGGGCTGAAGATAATGGTGGTAATAAATTATTGCTTGTAGATAATATGCCCTCAAGAGTGGCGAACCTTAAAGATCCATATATACCAGAGAATTCAGATGAGGATTTTGTGGCGCATGTCAAATTAATGAGTCTCGTATTACAATCAACTCCTGATGAAGGCAATTTTGAATATTTATGGGGGATTGTACCATATGTTGCGATAGGATTTTGGTCACCTTTACCCTTGAATATTATTGAACGAAATGGTTCATGGGTATCTGGATATAGTCAAATGGCACCGACTTTATATACGATCGAACATTTTTGTACTAAAAATGGGAAATTGCCGGAAAATGATGAAAAGTTTGTGGATAAAAGTGATTGGTTAAAATCTGCAGGAGTAAGCGGAAGATCTGATATTATTAATCTATGTGTAGGTCGTGAACCACGTTTTTATGCATGGATGGCCTTTGATGGAGGAGAATACACGCAACAGTTAGTAAATGGAAAATCTTTACAACTCAACATGAAGAGCTCTAGTAAACAAGGACGCAGCCCACAAGTGAACCGAAACTATTCACCCACTGGCTTTTTAAGTAAAAAGTTTGTTGAACCTGACTTGAATTTTACTTCAGAGAGTAGTGGTGAAGGCAATAATGTAAATTATCCGATACCATTATTTCGTTTAGCCGAATTATATTTGAATCGTGCGGAATGTTATGCGGCACTGGACATGACAAAGGAAGCGCTGGCTGATATAAATACGATACGTCGTAGGGCGGGGGTGCTTGAGTTGAAAGAAAGTGATTTGGATGTAATGCCTTTAATGGACTGGATTCGTAATGAACGATTTGTAGAATTATGGGGGGAGGGACATCGTTATTATGATGTACGCCGTTGGATGATTGCTCCAGAGAGATTGAAAGCTGGTGCAAGAGAAGGATTGAATGTTTTGGCGAAATATGATCCTTCTTTTGATGAGTTTAATGTACGGACCAGGATAAATCAGCCATTTATGTGGGATAATCGTATGTATATTCTTCCTGTTTATGCAGATGAGGTATATAGTAACCCGCAAATGATTCAGGCACCGGGATATTAATTTCATTTCAACAAACTGTAAATTATACGATTATGAAGAAAAAATATCTTTTTTTGTTATTGGGCGGATGTCTGATGGCGCTGTTTTCTTGTGATAATAATGAATCTGATTATCAGGATTTGTTTCCAGAAGAGTATCATAAAATCTTATATATCAAAGATAGTGGTTCTGTTGAGCTTGAATTATCACAATTGAGTTCAACTCCTACATATAATTATTCATTTATTGTTTGTAAGGCGGGAAGCAATCCTACTTTGGAGGCGAATGCTCATATTGAAGTGATGTCACAAAAAGAATTGGATGAGAAATATAGCATTCCCGAAGCCGTAAATTATAAAGTACTTCCTAAGAAAACATATTCCTTGGAGAATTCAGAGTTATTATTTACGTCTGAAGAGTTACATAAGTATTGTAATGTATCATTGACACCTTCTATTATCAAAGAACTGCTGGAAGAAGGAAACCCCTCTAATTTATGGGTGTTGCCATTGAAGCTAGTCAGTGCATCTGATTCTGTCAATTCAGATAAGAACATCTTGTTTTTAAAGATTGTAGCTGTCAATACTCCGACTGTTAAATTTTCGAATACAAGTAAAAAAGTAAATTTTGGCAATAGTTCATCTTTATCAGTAAATGTGGGTGCGGAAATCGTAAATGTTTCTAACAATCAATGGAATTTTTCGTGTGAGGTTGATTATGCTTCTGATGCCACGGTTTTGCTAGATGAATATAATCAGAATAATCCGGCTTTTAAATGTGTGTTGATGCCTATTCAAAATGTAGCTTTTAGTATAAAAACTTTTGAGTTTGAGCAAGGAGACAGTAAATCTATGAAAGATTTGGTTCTAAATATCACGTCCGATGGATTGATATCAGGAACAAACTATTTTGTACCGATAAAATTTGTCAGTTGTACAGAAGAAGGATTTGTGTTGGAAAATCCCTATTATTTAATTGTTACCAATCCCTTTGGAAATAATGCTAAAATAACATTAAATCCGGAACAACTCTCTAGTCCTCATTCAGAACAGAATCATGAGGGAAGATTGGAATGTTTAGTTGACAATAATAGGGACACTTTCTGGCACGCTTGGTATTCTAAATATGTATCCTCTGAGATTGGTTATTATTTTGATGTCAAATTACCCGCTCCTATTTCTGATTTCTCAATAGGCTATACCACACGTAGTGGAGACTACCACGAAGATCCGGTAACTATTTACTTGTATGGCAGTAATATTGGTGATGATAATTTGAGCAATTGGACATTGATTGCTACACTGAATAGTGAAACTGACGCTTTGCCAACAACTGCAAGTACGGATTATAGATCTAGTGTTTTCACGGCGTCTGCTTCTTTCTCTTATTTAAGGTTTGCCTGTCCGAGAAGTATGAGAATGGGAGAGATCAGATATCCGGGAAGTGGAAGAGATGGTTCGTTAAATTTGGCGGAATTCCGTTTATGGGGCAAATAAAAGTAGAAGAAATGACAAAAAAAATATTTGTTTTGTTTAGCTTGATAATATATGGTGCAGTTTTGTTGGCTGCCCATAATTATCAAGTGAAATCTCCTGATGGTAGATTACTTGTTACAATTTCAACAGATAAGCAAATTACTTATTCTGTAAAGCATGATGGTTTGTTGATGTTGTTGCCCTCACCTATAAGTATGCAATTGGATAATGGACAAATTTGGGGGAAGGAGGCCAAAATAGCTAAAGTGAAAAAAGTCAGCAACAATAATATAATAGAGAGCCCTTTCTATCAACGTAAGGAAGTTGTTGACCGCTATAATGGTTTAATCTTGAATTGTGGTAAAGAATTTGAACTGGAATTTCGTGCGTATGATGAAGGGATGGCTTACCGCTTTATTTCCAAGTATGAAGGAACTTATAAGATCATAAATGAACAAGCTGATTTTAGATTTGATAGAGATTATCGTTCTCATCTTGCTTACGCCCCTCGTGGAGGGGCAGATGGGAATGATAGATTCAATTCCAGCTTTGAAGAAATGTATACAGAGACAAGTTTAAGTGGAATTGCGGAGAATCAGTTGATAATGACGCCGACACTGATTGTTGGAAATGAAGGGAAAAAGCTATGTATAGCAGAGTCTGATGTAATCAGTTATCCAGGGATGTTTTTAACAAGAACGGAAGATTATTCCAATGTATTAAGTGGAACATATGCTAGTTATCCGGAAAAAATGGCACCACGAAGTTGGAATGATTCTTTTTATAAAATGGAAAACTATGCGGATTACATTGCCAAATGCGATGGAGTGCGTACATTTCCATGGAGAATTCTGTGTATTGCTGATAATGATATTGAGTTACTGAGTAATGACATGGTTTATCGGTTGGCTAGCCCATCCCGCATTGCGGACACAGCCTGGATTAAGCCAGGATTGGCTACCTGGGATTATTGGAATAACTGGGAAGGTCAGGGTGAAAGCGGTAAAACGATTGATATGTACAAGAGGTTTATCGATTTTGCAGCATCTCAAAAACTGTCCTATTATGTCATGGATTCTGGTTGGGCTATATATGAAGGTAATGGTGCTTCTATGACTAAACCACGACCGGAGTTATGCTTGAATGAATTGGTGAAATATGGAGAAGAGAGAGGAGTTGGACTTATCTTATGGGGTGGTTCTGCCAACTTTGCTGCTGATAACATGGAAGAGATATGCCGTTATTATGCACATATGGGTATTAAGGGATTTAAAATAGATTTTTGGGAATACGATAATCAGCGTATGATGGACCTATTGTTTAAAGCGGCGGAAATTACCGCTAAGTACAAGCTATTGTTAATTTACCATGGATGCCCGAAACCTGTCGGTTTAAATCGGACTTTTCCAAATATCATGAGTTATGAAGCGATAAAAGGGCTGGAGTATGTTTCAACTGGAATAGTAGGAGCCTATGATATGATTGATTATAATGTAATTTTTCCCTTTATTCGTCAGATAGCCGGAGCATCTGACTATACTCCGGGAGCCATGAAAAATCTGCCGATTGGGAAACTTGGTTGGGCTCCTAAAGCTAGTGAGGGTACCCGTTGTCAACAGATTGCTTTGTTTATTACCACCTTTAGCCCTATTGGTTCGTTGTGTGACAGTCCTACCAATTATTATGCCAATAAAGAATCTGTGGATTTTATTTCTCGAATACCGACAACTTGGGATGAGACAATACCTATGCATGGAATGATCGGACAATATATTGTGATGGCCCGGCAAAAAGGGAATAAGTGGTTTATAGGAGGGGTGAATAATAAACAATCCCGCATTATAACTTTAGATTTTTCTTTTCTTCCTGCTGGAGATTATCAGATGGAGTGGGTTTGTGATGCAAAAGATGCTGATGTGAATCCTGAGAATTACATTAAAGAAATAATAAATATACCATCGAACCGAAAACTTGTCGTTAAAATGGCACAGGGTGGAGGATTTGCTGGGATTATTCAAAAAAAATGATATGGATATGAAAAGCTTTTTGGTGAAAGGGATAGTCTTTTTATTAGTACTGGTTACTGCATGTAAAGATTCTGATGAGGATAATTTATCAAAAGGAGGTTCTGTTGTTGGAAAAGATTTTGCAATAAAGTCTCCTAATGGTTTGCTGGAAGTAAATGTTAGTACAGGAAAAAAACTGACCTTTGATTTGAACTATGGGGGAACTCCCATGCTTGCCAAGTCCACTATAGCATTGCAATTGGGACATGGAATTATCTGGGGTGGTGGAAGAGAATTGAAGGGTGCCAAAGAAGAGACGATTAATGAATCATTTTCTACATCGTTCTATTTAAAAAAGACAGTTACCGATAAATATAATAGACTGTATCTTGATTTTGGAGATGATTTTGATGTGGAATTTCGAGTGTATGATGAAGGTATGGCTTACCGTTTTATATCTAAACGTACGGATAATTATAAAATTTATGGTGAGCAGGCTGATTTTACCTTTGCTGAGAATAACCAGATTTATGTAGCTTATGCTCCTCAAAGTAGTTTCTCTTCGAATGATAAGTTCAATTCCAGCTTTGAAGAAATGTATACTTTGACTACGGTTAATGGTGTGATAAAAGACAAACTTATAATGACTCCAATGTTGGCAGTGTGTGGTAATGGTAAGAAGCTTTGTATTGCAGAATCGGATGCGGTCAATTATCCGGGATTGTTTTTGAGTCGTAACTCTAATTCGGATGATGTGCTGAATGCTACTTTTGCAGCTTATCCTACAAGTATGGAGCCTTCTGCGAATTATGGCAGTCATTATCAGGTAGGAGGTTATGCGGAGTATATTGCAGATTGTAACGGTGCTCGTACTTTTCCTTGGCGAGTGTTGTGTGTGGCAGAACGTGATATGGATCTGTTGTCTAATGATATGGTATATAGATTGGCTGCTCCTTCTAAAATAACAAATACTTCATGGATTAAACCGGGTTTGGCAACATGGGATTATTGGAGTTGGTGGGATGGAAGAGGAGAAGGTGCAAAAACTTATGATACTTATAAACATTTTATAGATTTTGCAGCTTCTAAAGGCTTACCGTACTATATCATTGATTCAGGGTGGGCTTTAAACGGAAGTTCTTTGGCTGAGGCGCGTCCGGAAATAAGATTGGAGGAACTAATTGAATATGGAAAGCAAAAAGGAGTCGGGCTTATTTTATGGGGTGGTGCTGCTAACTTTAGTGATGGAGATATGGAAGCAATCTGTCAACAATATTCCAGAATGGGTATTAAAGGTTTTAAAATAGATTTTTGGGAATATGACAACCAACGCATTATGGAACGTTTTTATAAAGCCGCAGAGGTATCCGCCAAATATAATTTATTGATGATTTATCATGGTTGTCCGAAGCCGTCAGGAGTAGAACGTACATATCCTAATATTGTAAGTTATGAGGCGGTGAAAGGAATGGAGTTTGCGTCCACTGGATTTGTAGGGTTGAGGGACATGGTTGATTATGTTGTGACTTTTCCTTTTATTCGTCAATTGGCAGGGCCGTCAGATTACACGCCGGGTGCTATGAAAAATATTCCTATTGGTAGCCAGTGGTCCAGACGCTCATGCGAAGGTACGCGGTGTCAGCAGTTAGCTTTATTTATTTCGATATTTAGTCCATTAGGAACATTATGTGACGGACCTACAAATTACAATAATAATCAGGAGTCAATAGACTTTATTTCTAAGATTCCGACTGTGTGGGAAGAATCAGTTCCTTTGGATGCAAAAATAGGACAGTATATTATTATTGCCCGTAAAGGACATAATGGTGAGTGGTTTGTTGGCGGAGTAAACAACAAAGATGCACGTACCGTAACAGTTCCTTTGTCTTTTTTGACAGCAGGTGAATATACAATGGA
>OGOA01001324.1_pt1 | contig 12350 bp, 9 predicted proteins | sample 1573621 | NCBI WGS metagenome assembly OGOA01 (sample SAMEA2581917, study PRJEB24529) | metagenome | biome: Human gut stool | place: China | collected 2011
ACGAAAAACATCCTTCTACTTGGTAGCCGATGAAAAAGGCCATTTCGTAGCATTGAAAGCAATTTTGTAAACAAAACGTCATAATAGTCCGAGAATTGTCTTGGAAAAGATGCCCTACACTTGGTAGGCATCGAGAACGCCTGTTTCATAGCATCGAAGGGAAAATTGTAATTGAGTTGTAATTCTTGAGGCCGAATCTCCACTTTTGAAAAAGTCCTCTCACTTGGTAGCCGACGAAAAAGACCAAAAGAAACCATCTTTTTGAGAATTAACAAAAAGGTCACAAATGACTGACCTTCAAAGAAGCGTTTCTACTATTAACAGAAAAAGCGGCCTAAAATGGGGGGTGTTGACGCTGATTTTTTTTTTGCCTTCATTGAAGGTTGAGAGCGTTCCCTCACTTGGTAGGCATCGAGAAAGGCTCGTTGACAACCTTTATTTTGAAAATTAACAGAAAGTTAACAAAGCAAGATGCGCTGAACAAGAAACAACCGCCGCTCACTCCGGGAAAGAGTGAGTGGCGGTTGCAATATCAAATTTTTGATTCAGAAAATCAGATGCTCGCTAAAATATCTGTCAGTGTGGCGACAAATGCTTCATCCTGCTCCTTCGTCCGCTTTGGGCTCCCCTTGGGGTGCTTTCCGGCACGGAGGAGCTTTTTGTTTTCATACCGCCGCAGCAGGAGAGCATCTATGTTGTCGGCGGTGTACTCCAGACCATTCTGGTTCAGCACTCGTGCGCACTTGGCAAGGCACATACTCGCCAGCCCGTAGTCCTGTGTCACGACAATATCCCCTGGCTTTACCCGGTTGACGAGAGCAAAATCCACGCTGTCCGCTCCTTTGTCGAACACCAGCGTCTGCGCACCTTCCCGCTCGATTTGGTGAGAGGTGTCGCACAGGATGATGACCGAGATGCCGAACCGCTTTGCAATTTGCAACGTCAGATCGACGACCGGGCAGCCGTCTGCATCGATCAAAATATTCATCACATATCCTCCATCACCCATCCAAACGCCTTTGCCGTGCGCAGGTCGGTATCCTTGAAATGCCCGCCGATGTTCCATTCAAGGACGCAACTTTTTCTACGCTCAGCAAGCTCCCGGTGCAGGGCGCGGATGTTCTCCCCGACAGCGGCCATAGTTGCGTTCCTTGTGCGCTCTTCCCGGTCGCCAAGGCTCAGGTAAATGCACTGTGCTTGAATGGGGTACTGCTGTTCAAACTTCATCCATCCCGGAAACCATACGGAAGGCGAAGCGGCCGCAACACCGGAAAACAGAGCTATCTGCGTGGATGCCCACAGCGCGAACAATCCGGCCAGCGAGTAGCCGCCCAGAACAATTCTGACGTTTCTCGGCAGTGCAAACTGCTGTTTCAGGGCGGGAATCACTTGCTCTGTCAGAAAGCAAAGGGTATCCGCCGCATTGCCGCCAAAACTTTCCTTGCCCCATACCGCAGGAGCTTCCCACGGGGAAAGTTCATCGTTCCAGTTTTTCACCGGAACAGCGGAAAACAGAAAATTCCGGCCGCTTTGTGCAATAGCTGTCACTTCATGATCCATGCTTTGCAGCTCATGTTCGCCGGTCATTTGGAGAAGCAGGTATTCTGTATGGGCTTCGCCGTAAATGCGGCAGGGTCTGTTTCCGATTTGAACTTGCTGTGCGGTCACGGCAGCAGCCTCTCGAAAAAATTTTGATAAATCCAGTATAACAGTTGCAAGCGGAATTGACAATTCGGACTGGCACAATCGCTTCTGCAAGCAGTGCTTCGTGGTACCATTCTGGTACAACAAAACTCTCTTGCAAGCAATGTCTTTGTATATACAAAGACCCTTGCCTTGCAAGCGCTTGTTGGGCGCAGCCCAAACCCGTTGTTCTGTCTCGTGCCGATGCAGGCTTTGCGTTTTTGCAAAACGCTCTTTCAGCACTCCGCAGGAGTGCGCAGCCATCACGGAAGCGTGATGTTCACAGGGGGTTGGGATTGCATCCCAACAAGCAGAACACGCACGGCAAAGTTGCAATGCCGTGCGTGTTCTGGCCTTTGTACGCACAAAGGCACTGCTTGCGGGAGAAAACATCCCATGAAGGACAAATGAAAACCGTATTGTTTGATTTGAAATTGCAAGGTCACGAAAGTTACTCCGCGTAAAACCATGAGTGTTTTGACTTTACTAGCGATGTAAAGAAGAGTATACTTATACCATAAGATAGATTATTCACTAAAAGGAGTGGTTTAATGGCTCTGTATTGCGAATTGGAGAACATCATAACAGAAAGTGATGTTGAGCAGAAGTTTATTTATCCATTTCTGAAGGCAGAAACGCCGATTGGACTTGGATTAAAAGATTCGGAAATTTTAACTAAGCACATCCTCCGGAAGAAGTTGATTGATAAAGGACAAAAACAAAAGTACTATTTCCCGGACTATCTGGTTGCAATTAGAGGCATTCCCACGCTTATTCTAGAAGCGAAGGCTCCAAATGAGCTACTGGCTAATGGTTATTCTGAGGCTAGGTTATACGCACAAGAGGTCAATGCGTCTTTTCCGCACAAAATAAATGCGTGTCAGTATATTATTGCGTCAAATGGTTGCGAAACATGGATGGGATATGTCGATCAAGCAGAGCCTGTCTTACGACTAATTCATAGTGACTTCAATATTGAAAACAAATTGTTCTGTGAACTGGTTGAGCATTGTTCACATGAAGCTCTTCTCAATTTGGCAAATAGGTACTATGTGGACTTGAGAGGAAATGCGCGGTTTAATTCGCCAGTATCACAATTGGGCGGGAAGCGTGTCCAAAATGAAGAAATGGTAGAGAATTCGTTTGGGCGAACATTAGTATTTGAAAATAGATCAATATTTGATCCTGAAACCGAACAAGATCGAACAGTTATCGTCAAAAACGCATATATTCCATCTCCAAAGCGTGAGCAACATATCGAGCCAATCTACAAAGAAATCAAACGCTTTGATTTGCCTAGTCGAAAGAATTCGACAGCATTGTCTACCGAAACACCAGTTGAGCTTGTTGATAAACTTTCGGAAAAAATACTAAATAACCAGGAAGCCTATTCTCTAATGTTGCTAATCGGAAATGTTGGAAGCGGAAAAACAACATTTACACGTTACTTCCGATATGCATTTCTAGAAGAAAAATATCCGGAACTTGCAGCAAGATGTGAGTGGATTTTTATTAATATGAATTTGGCGCCCGTATCAAACAACGAGATATATAACTGGCTCAAAAAGCAGATTATTGATTCTATAAAAGAAACGCATAATGATTTGGATTTTGAGGATTTTGGAGTAATAAAGAGAGTGTTTAGGCGTGAAATATCACGCTTTGACAAAGGATTAGGCTCATTGTTGTGCGGAAGCGATGTAGAACGAAACAGAGAATTATACAAAATTCTCAATGAAGCAATAAGAAATGTGGACTCTTATTTGGAGGCATTGCTATTTTTTATAAAGGAAAATTATGCCAAAATTCCTATTGTGGTATTGGATAATTGCGATAAACGGAACAAAGGTGAGCAATTGCTAATGTTTGAAGTAGCACAATGGTTGCGTGCACAATATAAATGTATTGTAATTCTGCCTATGCGTGATGCGACTTATGATACATATAAATCCGAACCACCGCTTGATACTGTAGTGAGGGATCTCGTTTTTAGAATTGATCCACCAGATTTATTGAGAGTACTTCAAGCTCGACTTGACTATATCACAAGAATAACCGAACAGAGCAGTAATACCTATATACTGGAAAATGGTATGCGAGTTGCAGTCAAACGATCTGAACTTATTGAATATTTCAAGTATATTATAGTTGCTATTCGCAAAGATCGTTGGGTCGCAAATTTGTTCTATAGATTAGCAGACAAAAATACACGTAATGGCATTCAAATTTTTGAAGATTTCTGTAAAAGCGGGCATATGAAGGAAAAGGATATTCTTGCAATGCGAGTGCTTGGCGATGATGCGCAGATTCCTGCGTATCGGTTTGAAAATGTCCTTCTTCGTAAGAACCGCCGTTTTTATAACGGTGATGAATCGAATTTTGTGAATTTGTTTGCATCTGATTACAATGACGATTTTCCGGATCCGTTTGTTCGTGCCGATATATTGAATTGGCTATATCAAGTGCAAGCACTGAGTGGTCCAACGGGTGATAAAGGTCTATTTCAAGTGTCAGAGCTTGCACGAAGCTTGCAGGTATATGGTCATAGCCTTGCTGTTATTTATCGTGAATTGGCTTACTTGGCAAGGAAGAATTTAGTGCTTTGTGAAAATTCGGCGATGCCAATTGAGGAAGGCGATTTGGTTAAGATTACTATCCCGGGTGCCTTACATTTGCAAATGTTAAGAAACGTTTCGTATCTTTCGGCATGCGCAGAAGATACTCTCTTTAAAAACACTGAGGTTATGACGCGTATATCTAATCGACTTAAATTTCATGAAAGTGATTCGAAACTTGTTGTTGCACTAAATGCAAGAGATTTGGTGAATTATTTGATTGAATATCGAAAGGAATATTTGACAAATAGTGACGAATTAGTGTCGGAAAAAGCAATTATAAGTTCTGTTGATTTGAATGATTCGCTTCATGCTGTTGAACAATGGATTCAGGCAGATGAAAACCTTAAAAAGACAATCAGTGAGATTGATTATTTTACAGTTGATATGGATGTAGATGCATGTGTGGTTAGTAAAAATAGTGGCGGTGTAGTTTGTACGATTGCTGATAAAGATGTAAAAGGATTCATTTCAAGCTTGGAACCCAAGTACTCATTTCCGCGCGATGTTTATTCGAAAATCAAACCAGGAGACATCTTGAAATGCAAAGTAATGGAATTTGATTTTACGCATAGAAGCTTTCAGCTTAAATATTTGAACTGAAAATAAGCATAGGTGTTTCTCTAACATTACGGAGATGCATCCATGCTTTTGTAGTGATAGTTGATATATTCAATGATAAATATTGTGGATTGAATAACGCAAGACTTCTGTAGCTGTTGAGTATAATAAAGAACCGATTTTTAATTTAAATGTATAATTGATCCCCATACAGCAAATTGGTAATTTTTGTAAAATTGCAACAATAAAAATCTGGACGATGGATTTCATCCCAATGTCGCTCGAATCCGTTCCAGAATCGTCTGGTCAGCCGGGAGCCAATGTACAGAACCCAGTTCGTCCTTTGTCAGCCAGCGGGCGGCTTCGGCTTCTTTCAGAACAAGATCGCCGGAAAGAACCTCGCACCAGAAGCAGTCCATCGAAAGATGGAATGCTGGATAGTCGTATTCGATGGTTCCAATCTTCTCATGTACCGCGATTTCAGTGTCCAGCTCTTCCTCAATTTCTCGTTTCAGCGCCTGCTGTGGAGTCTCGCCCGGCTCAATTTTGCCGCCCGGAAATTCCCACTGCCCTTTATAGTCGCCATAGCCGCGGGCGGTGGCATAAATTTTGTGTTTGGTCTGGATGGAGTCGCAGATGACGGCCGCGACAACGCGAACTTGTCGGAGCGGGGCTCCTCCATCTTGCTGACGCAAGACCGTTCTGTCGCTTAAAGTCTCCACTGGAGACTTCATTGCTTCGCAAACGCGAATAATTTTCATTGTAAGTTACCCCACGATCAGTTTATTGGTCTTTTTGAGGAATCGTGCCGGAATGGGACGGTCGAGCTTCCATGTGATGTTCATCGGGCGGGAACCTTCGTGCCGGACATAGTTCACAGTGCCAAGATAGGTGTAAGCGGCGGCACCGCCGAAACGGGAATCCGCTTTGAACTCCCGGACAAACAGCAACACACGGCTTCCTTTCTCCCGGTGATGGATGTATCGCTGACCAGTGGCAGAACTTTCGGCTGTGGTGCTTTGGCTCTGCCAGTGAAACAGGTTCTCGTTGATGGAATAATCGTTGTACATGGTGGTGGGCGAATAATCCTTGTCGGCTTTGTTCAGGGTTACAAAGAACACATCCAACTGCTTTTCCGGCAGCCACTTCACACCTTCACGAACGGTAGATGGTTTCAGGAAATCCAGTGCTACCAACAGCTGGTCGCGGGTGTAGGTGCAGTGCAGGTCGAGCGGACAGTCAAAGCCCACGTCCACCGGTTCATCAATAAAATCAATGTGGTCATACTGGTATTGCAGAAGGGTCTGCAATTCGCCCAACAAAATTGGGCTATCCGAAAGTGCATACAGATCGTCAAGTACGTCCTCGCGGTTCCAATCCTCTGCCGCTTTGCCCCAGACAGTCACATAGAACATTTGCAGCATCCGCTGTTCAACAGGCGGCAGGTCTGCAAAATCCGTGTTGTCCAGCTTTGGCAGAAGGTCCAGCAGAAAACGAATCCACCGGCGGGAATCCACGACGGCAAACCGTGCAAAGGCTTTTGTCAGGACCTCTTCGAGCGGCTCCGCAAAATCAGAAGATACGCCCGCCAAAAATCGCAGCCGAGAAAAACAAAGGACTTTATCCTTGACTTTTTTGCTGTAGATTGCCCGCGGGTCGAGGTGGTAGTAGTCAAGAAAGTTTCCGAGGGTCAGCGGCAGGCCGGTGTCCTCGGTGAAAGATGCCGCCCGCGCCACAAGGCCGGAAGTGCGGTCGTAGGAGGCGCTGATGTTGTCCAGCACATATTTTGCCGCGATCTTTTCCAGCTGGATATAGCAGCCCTTGGGCGCAGAGACAAAGCCCTCTTTGATCTCCCGGCTGACGCTGTGGGTGGTGTTGGAGAGCAGGGCGGCAAACTTTTCCTCGAAATTATACTTCTTGTTCGCCTGCCCGATGAAGTCCAGCACGGTCAGACATTCCTTGCTTTCAGCCAGACGCAGGCCGCGGCCCAGCTGCTGCAAGAACACAGTCAGAGATTCGGTGGGGCGCAGGAACAGCACGGTATTGACTTCCGGGATATCTACGCCCTCGTTGTAGATGTCCACTACAAAAATGAAGCGAATCTCCCCGGAAACGAGCCGCTGTTTGGCGGTGTTGCGTTCCTCGTCGGAGGAATCCCCGGTCAGCGCCATGGACGGGATGCCATGGGTATTGAAATAGTCCGCCATGAACCGGGCGTGCTCGATGGAAACGCAGAACCCAAGCCCCTTCACTTCATCGATGTCCGTAACATATTTCAGGATGGAGCTCACCACAAGGTCGGCACGGCGCTGTGCCACCATGCCGCTGAAGGTATACAGGTTGGACAGTTCGGCCTTGTCATAACCGCCGGTGCGCCATTTCAGGCTGCTCAAGTCGGCCGTGTCGGTCACGCCAAAATATTGGAATGGACACAGCAGCTTCCGGTCGATGGCTTCCGGCAGGCGAATCTCGGCGGCAATGCGCCCACCGAAATAATCCAGAATGCTCTTGCCGTCCATACGCTCCGGGGTAGCGGTCAGACCCAGCAAAATCTGCGGCCGGTAATACTCCAACAGCTTCTGGTAAGTGGGCGCGGCAGCATGGTGGAATTCATCCACCACGATGTAATCATAAAAATTGGCGCCGGTTTTAGCCGTGAAATCCTGCGAGTTGAAGGTCTGAATGGAAACAAACAGGTGGTCGATACTGTCCGCTTTGTAATTACCCACCAATAGCTCGCCGAAATTGGCATCCTTTAGAACAGCCCGGAAGGTGTACAGGCTCTGTTTCAGAATCTCTTCCCGATGCGCCACGAACAGCAGGCGGCAGGGCTGGCCGGGACGCTGTTTGCAGAATCTCTTGTAATCCAACGCAGAGATCACCGTTTTTCCGGCGCCGGTGGCGGCCACCACTAGATTGCGATTGTGTCCGCGCACGGCACGCTCCGCTTCCAGCTTATCCAGAATCTCCTGCTGGTAGGAGTAGGGCTGGATGTCCAGCGTGTAAATGCCGCTGTGGTCGGTCTCGCTGTATTTTTCGGCTTTCAGGGCGCGGGTCAGACGCTCCCGCTGGCCTTCGTCGTAGTATTCAAACTCGCCAGCATTCCAGTAGCTTTCAAAGGTGGCGGCGATCTTATCGATGGTCTCCGGCAGGTCTTTCCGGGTCGCTTTCACGTTCCATTCCAGCCCGCTGGAAATGGCCGCATTGGACAGGTTGGAAGAGCCGACATAAGCCGTTGTAAAGCCGGTGTCCCGGTAGAACACATAGGTCTTGGCATGGAGTCGGGTACGCTTAGTGTCATAGCTGACCTTGATTTTCGTGTTAGGCAGCTGGCGCAGCTCCTCGATAGCCTTTACATCGGTGGCACCCATGTAGGAAGTGGTGATGATGCGCAGCTCTCCACCATTCTGAGTGAACTGCCGCAGCTCGTCCATGAGCAGGCGCAGGCCGCTCCACTTGATAAAGGACACCAGCATATCGATGCGGTCAGCGGACACGATCTCCTTCTTCAACTCGGTGTACATCTGTGGTTCGTGGATGGCACCGGTAAACAGGGAGCTTTGTGCCAGAGACGTTTCCGGTCGCTCAATGTCTTTGGCCGTTCTTCCGGCGGCAAGGCAGGGGGCGCTTTCCCGTAAAAGTGCAAGAAGCTGCTCTGCCCGCTGGTCAACGCCCAGCGCGGCAAAGTCGGCTTCTTTGGTAGTCGTCTGGATGGTGCTTACGATCTGGTTCGCCAGCTCAATTTGCGCCTCGATGCCGCCGCCGTTATCCTGTACGTTCTCAAGACCCTTCTGCACCACATCGGCCAAATACTGCGCCAGCACTTTGGCAGCCTCCGCTGTGTCGATGGGCGCAGTGGATTTGCGGGCTTCCGGGATCTCCGAAAGCTCACTCTCCAGAGCGTTGTTGATGACCTGTTCGTACAGTCCGGGGTGAAGCATGATGACACTTCCTTGCAGTTTTCTTCTATTATAGCGCGGACAAAAGCCCTATTCAATGCTCACAATACGGATGAGACATTGCTTAACCACTCAAAAGCACAATAAACAGGCAGGTTGCTGACATATTTCTGTACTAATCTCTGGAAAGAAGTCAGAAAGGTGTAGCTGTGGTCTCTGCTGTGTAGATGGCGGCAAGGACTACTTGCGGCGTGTCATCAGGACCACCGAAGGCGGAAAATATGAGGACTACTGCGAAGAGCTTTCAGAGTGGGTGGAAGTTCCTGACCCGGACGATGATGACTGAACTCAAATGAACAAGACCCACAGATTGGGATGAGCATCCAATCTGTGGGTCTTGTTGTATCCATTTGCTGATACTTATTGATACCAATTGGTATCAATGTACTGACAACCAACAAAAAGTCAAGTAAATAGGGCTGCTTTAGCCCTTACTCAATGCGGATTCCCTTAAAATTGGCCGTATTTTAAGGGAAAGATGGAGCGATTAAGGGATTACTTCAACCGTAGGTACACAGTTGATTTGCCTGCTCCCTCGCGTTTCAACTCGCTGTTTTCAACGAGTTTCCGCAGGGAACCCTCAATGGAACTAAGGCTCAGCGAAGGACAGAGTTCCCGGATATCCTGCTTGGTAAAGCGCCCGATCTTGTTCTTCGTAGCATTCCGAACAACTTCAATGGCTGGAAGTTTTGTTTCCACGAGGGCAAAGCGTTCTTCAAAATCGCGGTATGCAGAGAGAATGGTTCCCAAAATATATTTGATGAATGGAACAACATCCTCTGTGCCCTCGTACCATCCGCTTTGCGCCTGCGCAAGAGCTGAATAGTAGAGGTCTTTGTTCTTGGCAATCTTGGCTTCAAGTGAGATGTATTTCCCGACATAGAAACCGTTCTGATACAGCATCAGGGTCGTGAGAAGGCGGCTCATCCGGCCATTGCCATCGTTGAACGGATGAATACAGAGAAAATCATGGATGAACACAGGAATTGCGATTAATGGTTCTACTTCAAAGTTCCCGATCACACGGTTATATTCTTCGCAGATTCGATCAAGAGCCGCTGGCGTTTCGTAAGGAGCCAATGGGGTGAAAAGAACTTCGCTATGTCCATCGGGATAGGTTGCGCTGATATAATTCTGTACGTTCTTCGTCCGTCCTGCGACGGGGTTGTTCATGTGGCTGTACAAAACCTTATGCAGCTGCAAAATATAATTCTGCGTAATCGGAATCACATCAAAATTTTCATGAATGAGGTTCAGGACATCACGGTAGCCTGCAATCTCTTGTTCATCACGGTTGCGCGGCGTCGTTTTTTCCTCCACAAGCTGCTTGATTCGGGTGCTGGTGGTCACGATTCCCTCGATGGCATTGGATGCTTCGGTGCTTTGCACCTTTGCAATCTCCACCAGACGTTCCAGCTCTTCAGGACGCTGCTTCAAGTAAAGTTCCTGCTTACCCGCTTCTTTATAGATTGCAGCAATATAGCCGAGAATCTCGGAATCCCATTTTTGCTCTTTGATTTTGGAGTAATTGAATGCTCTCATGCCCTTACCACCCTCTCTTTCCCTTAAAATATACTACATTTCAAGGGAAAAGCAAGACGATTAAGGGATTCTGCTCTAAAAAAGTTGGACATTCGAGAAGAACAAGTATATACGGCAGCAATGCTGCCTTAAAGTGAAAAGGCGGTGGGTCTTGCCCTAACGTTGTTATAAATGATACTAATTGGTATCAGCAGGCTTCTGACATTCGGCCATGATCCTTCTTGCCCTGCCACGGGTAGTGTCCTCAAAGGTCTCATCTTCGCTGAAGCGCAGCCAGAAAGGGTCTTCCATCAGGCAGGCATTGGTGCGCTTGACAATTTCCCATGCGTTGTAGTCGGGCAGGCCCATCATCTCCAGAATCTCTTTGCAGTCCATCCGATTCCGGGGAAAGATGCGCTTCTTTGCCCAGACGACCACATCGACCAGTGGGACTTTGCGGCTGCTGCCGATAAAGAGGTTCAAGGGCAGGTCGTACTGTAGCACGCTCTCATTGGCGCAGAGATACTACCCATCTTCGCTCAGATGAGCGATTTCCCGTTCATCTAACATCAGTTTCAGGTAAGCCATATTTATACGCTCCTTAATAATTCTTTCCTCATGTGTGGAATCGCCCTATATCGGCCTTGCAGATAGCCTTTGGCGATATTCTCACCTTTCCGGGGAGAAAACTCGGTCAGGGCATAAATATCGGTCTGCATGGTCTTTTCGTTCTTCTCTGCAAACCAGACCTGATCCCGGCGCAGCAGGGTCAGGTCGAGAAGTCCAGTATCATGGGTGGTGAAGATAAGCTGTGCATGGTTTGTGTTGATGGTCGTATCCTGTATCATCTCGATCAGATGTCGGGTCAGAAGCGGGTGCATACTGGATTCGATCTCGTCTACGACCAGCACAGCCCCGGATTCCAGAGCGGCCAGCCACATCCCGATGCGGGAGAAGAACCGCTGTGTGCCGACCGATTCCAGCCCCAGAGGAAGCCAGAATCCCTTGGGAGCACCGTCCCCGGAATCCAGCGTGTGCAGGGCAGAGATGATGGGTTCGTCCTTGGAGCCGGTAATGCGGATGTCCTTGATACCGAGGTCTGCATACAGCATTTCATGCAGGATACGGCTCTTTTCAGAGCCGCCCTGCCGAATGGCAGACAATGTAGCATCCAGCCGCATTTCGGTTCCCATAAAGCCTGTCAGCTTTTCAAAGAACCACAGATACGCTTTTTCGGTCTGGGGGCAGTTCCACTCGTTCGAGTTGGACAGATAAAGGCGGTTTTCAGCAGTTCGCCCAGCAAGCGTGAACTGCTCTTGAATATTCTCGCGGAACTGATAGCCATTGTTTTCTCTTGAAAAAATCAAGGCTTCCCGGCCATTCGGCCAGTGATAGAGATATTCGGTCAGGACTTTGGACTTGTCAAACGAGAACCCATAGGCATACTTGATGCCGCCATAAAAATAGATGGCTTCAAAGCTGGTCGGCTGTGTGGGCTGGTCAGTGAAAGCAAACGGCTCCTGCGGAAGGGACTCGCCCTTCAGCAGCTTGGCATATCGGCCACAGACCATTTCCCGCATGAGCAGGAGAGCATGGAGAACATTGCTCTTCCCGGCTGCATTTGCGCCGTACAGTGCCAGCACAGGCACAAGCTGTTTCTTCTCGTCCGGCGAAATCAGGCAATCAGACAGACTTTTATCCGTAGATGCTTTCAAGCTGATAATAGCCGTGTCCTTGATGGAGCGGTGGTTGGTGACTGAAAATTGAAGCAGCATCGCGATTCCTCCCAGATGATTTTCTGAATCCAGTGTACTCTATTCTGGGCAGAAAGTCAAATTTTAATTTTTAAATTTGCGAATATTCCGCAAAAATCAAGAATAAAATCCAAAATATCGGCTTTTGATACCGTTCGGATGCTATCAGAAATCATTCTGCATACACGACTTCCCTCACCACCACCTCCTCGTATTATAAAAGAGTAGTATTTATAGACCGCTCTCCAGCGGTATGC
>OGOA01001336.1_pt1 | contig 12235 bp, 8 predicted proteins | sample 1573621 | NCBI WGS metagenome assembly OGOA01 (sample SAMEA2581917, study PRJEB24529) | metagenome | biome: Human gut stool | place: China | collected 2011
AATGAAATCGCCAAGATGTGAATCCTCGTCATCACCAATCGGAGTTTCCATAGAAATTGGTTCCTTGGCGATCTTAAGGATCTTGCGGATCTTATCTTCCGGCATATCCATCTTCTCAGCCAGTACTGACGGATCCGGCTCAACCCCGGTTTCCTGCAGAATCTGGCGGGAAATTCTGTTCATCTTGTTGATGGTCTCAATCATATGAACAGGAATACGAATGGTTCTAGCCTGATCGGCGATGGAACGTGTAATAGCCTGGCGAATCCACCATGTGGCATAGGTAGAGAACTTATATCCCTTACGGTAATCGAATTTTTCCACTGCCTTGATCAGCCCCAGGTTACCTTCCTGGATCAGGTCTAAGAACAGCATTCCACGGCCTACATATCTCTTGGCAATACTGACTACCAGACGTAAGTTGGCCTCTGCCAGACGCTTTTTCGCTTCCTGGTCGCCCTCTTCCATTCTCTGGGCCAGTTCGATCTCTTCCTCAGCACTTAACAGGGGCACCTTGCCGATCTCCTTTAAGTACATACGGACAGGATCCTCAATGCTGACGCCTTCCGGTACGGACAGGTCGATGTTCTCCACATCCACTTCGTCCTCATCGGTCAGAATGATCTCTTCGTCATCCACATCATCGTCATCGGTAATACGCAGCACATCTACGTTGTTCTGGTCCAGATACTCCAGAACCTTCTCCATCTGTTCCTCTTCCAGAGGCATGTCCGCAAAGAAGTCACTGATTTCCTGATACTCCAGCACATTCTTTTTCTTTTTCGCCATATTCAGGAGCTCTTTTATCTTCTCCGCAAATTTTGCCTGTGTGTTTTCATCCATTTTCGTGGTTCCATCCTTTCATTGCCATTATTTATAGCCATATTTCGTATTTTTTATAACTGTCCCGAGCCGCAAACCCTATTATTCCAGAGAAATGCGGGCTCTTTGTAATTCTTCCAGTGCTTTTTTGCCTTCCACCGCTTTTTTGACCGCGTTGACATCCGTACCCAGCTGCGCCATATAGTACTGGTAGCTGTTGCGTTTGACTGACACCAGAATGTCATGGAAAGCTCTTTCTCTCTCCTGCTTCGTGGACAATTCGGGGAGCGTTGTATGGAACAGCTCCGCTGCCTGCCTCTGCTCCTCTTCATCCTCAAACATGCTGATGATCCCTGCCGGCTGAAACTGTCCGTTGTCCAGCTCTGCAAACATCTTCTCCGCCACCTTGCGATACAATTCCTCCGTGAAATCCTCCAGAGAAATGTACTTACGTACAATCGTATACAGAGAAGGATCATCTCCGATCCAGGTGATCAGCAGTCTCTGAGACTTCCGTCCGCTCTCCGAAGGATCGCTCTTGTTCTGCACTCCGCTGCGGGGACGGGGAATCGGTCTGGCGATTCCCGTCTGGGAAGCATATCCTATGACCATTTTGCGCAGATCATCGGGACGGATCATATATTTTTCGGCAATGGCCTGCAAATAATTCTCCCGCTCCAGATCTTCCGAAAATCCGCACAGTTGCTGTGCGATCTCCCGGTGGAACTTCGTCCGCTGTTCCGGATCACTCTGATCGTATTGTTCACTCAGGATACGGATCTCGAAGTAGAAACTGTTCTCCGCCTGATCGATTCTCTCCTGAAAAGCCTCTTTCCCCAGATGCTTGATAAATTCATCCGGGTCCTTATAAGGACGCATATTGATGACTTTACCGGTAAGCCCGGCCTCCCTGAGAATACCGATGCCCCGTAGTGCCGCCTTGGTTCCGGCACCGTCGCTGTCGTAGGCCAGCAGGATGTTTTCCGCATAACGGTGTAAAAGGTTGGCCTGTTCCACTGTAAATGCCGTTCCCAGGGATGCCACCGCCTGGGTAAATCCCGCCTGATGCATGGCTATGACATCCATGTAGCCCTCGCACAGGATAATATTGCCCGTCCGGGCAGTCCTTGCGAAATTCAGTCCATAAAGATTCCTTCTCTTATCGAAGATCATGGTCTCCGGTGAATTCAGGTATTTCGGTTCCCCGTCTCCCATGACTCTGCCGCCGAAGCCGATGACCCGGTGGTTGATATCCTGTATGGGGAACATGACACGATTCCAGAACTGGCTTCGCAGTCCCCGCTGTTCAGAAAACATTGCCAGTCCGGAGTCTTTGATCTCTTCGTCCGTAAAGCCCTTTTTCCGCAGGTACTGTACCACCTGCTCGCCGTTTTTCCCGGCATAACCCAGTCCGAAATGATGCATGGTCTCATCGGTCAGCTTCCGCCCCGTCAGATACCGCATTCCCACTTCGCCGCGGGGATCCCGCAGCATATAATAAAAATATTTTGCCGCTTCCTTATTGACTTCCAGCAGCCGCATACGTTTGCCGGCTTTTTTCTTCTGTTCCGGTGTCTCCTCCACTTCGGGAAGCTTTACCCCGGCGCGGTCCGCCAGGATCTTAATAGCCTCCGGGAAGGTATCGTTTTCATATTTCATAAGAAACGTATATACATTTCCGCTGGCATGGCATCCGAAGCAATAATACATCTGTTTGTTCGAAGACACCGAAAAGGAAGGTGTTTTTTCGTTATGAAAAGGACAGCAGCCCCAATAGTTGCTTCCCTTTTTTTTCAATGAGACATAGCCCGATATCACATCCACGATGTCATTTCTGGCTCTGACTTCTTCTACCAGTTCTTCGGGATAATACACGTTTTTTAACTCCTATTTTATCTTGTACCTATCTCTGCCAGGATTTCGGTATGTAAATATCCTCGTATACCGCTATGGCAAACCGATCCGTCATCGCTCCCACATAGTCGCAGACGACCTTCTCTCTCGGTTCTCCCACGGAAAGAAGATTGAGATATTCTTCCGGCAGATCATCCAGATGCTTCAGGAAATGCTGGTACAATGTCTCCATCAGCATCTCTGCTTTCCCCTCTTCGCTCTTCGCTATCGGGTTCTTGTAAACTCTCTCAAACATGAACTGTCGTATCTTCGTCATGGCTTCCGCCACCGGCTCCGACATCAGGATGTCTCCCTTGTCCATGCTGTTGGTCACGATGTCATGAATGAAATGATCCAGTCTCTCGGTGGGACTGCTGCCGATCACCTCACAGATGTCCTTCGGCACATCCGCTTCCGTGAGGATTCCTCCGCGGATGGCGTCATCCATATCGTGATGAATATAGGCAATTTTATCGGAAAGTCTGACGATCTTGCCCTCCAGGGTGTGGGGCTTTCCAATGGTCTGGTGGTTTCTTATACCGTCTCGCACCTCGTAGGTCAGATTCAGCCCCTTGCCATCCTTCTCCAGAATGTCCACGGTGCGGACGCTCTGTTCGGCATGTTCGAAGCCAAAAGGGCATACTCTGTTCAGCGCACGCTCTCCGGCATGTCCGAAAGGCGTGTGTCCCAGATCGTGTCCCAGCGCAATGGCTTCCACCAGATCCTCGTTCAGCTTTAATGCCTTGGCTATGGTTCTGGCCGTCTGGGATACCTCCAGCGTATGTGTCAGTCTGGTACGGTAATGGTCACCCTCAGGTGTCAGAAATACCTGGGTCTTATCCTTTAGCCTTCGAAAGGCCTTGCAATGGATAATACGGTCTCTGTCTCTCTGAAACACCGGCCGGATATCACATTGTTCTTCCGGTCGCAGACGTCCTTTGGAGTTCACACTCAAGGATGCGTACGGACTTAAATAATCCTTTTCCCACTGTTCCAAGTTTTCTCTGATCGTCATAGTTCCTCCTGCCCCTACTTCTAATATTCTGTGCCTGTCTTAAAAATCCTTTTCTTTCTTTTGAAAAAAATAGTCATTTTTTCTGATTTAAATTATCTGCACACAGAATAGATGAATTCCGCATTCTTATCCATGGCCTCACTGGCCTTTTTGAAGGGTGACATCTGAAAAACATGCCACATTCCGGGGAATCGGTCGATATGGGCGGCGACCCCGGCTTTGATCAGATTTTTATATAACCGCAGGGAATCGTCCAACAGGATTTCATTCTCTCCCACCTGAATATAGACGGGCGGGAAACCATGAAAGTTTCCAAACAGCGGAGAAATATAAGGATCCGTCAGGTCGCTGTCCGGGGCATAGGCCCTGGTCATACGGTCGATGTATTCTTTATCCAGTACCGGATCCAGTTCCGCCTTGGTCTGGAAAGTCTTGCCCTCGCCGGTAAGATCCGTCCAGGGAGACATCAGCACGATTCCTCTGGGAAACAAGCGCTCCTGCTCTTTCAATTTCAACACCAGTGAAAGCGCCAGATTACCTCCGGCCGAATCTCCGGTAATGATCACATCTCTTGCTCCGTAGCCCAAAAGCATCAGATAGTTCCAGGCTTTCATGGCATCCTCCGCAGCTGCCGGATACGGATGCTCCGGTGCCAGTCTGTAATCAAAGCACAGCACATCCATGGAAGTACCCGCCGCCAGCTTCGATGTCAGGGTTCTGGCATAGATACTGCTGCCGGTGGAATATCCGCCTCCGTGGCAATGCAGGATCACGTACTTTTTCATATGAGCCCGGTTCACGCTGACCCACTCCGCATCCATGCCATCGATGTCCACGGGACGGTACTGGAGCTCTTTACTGTTGCCGAGCAACTCGCCAATGTGATCCTGGGATTGTCTGTGCTTCTCCAGATCCGGATTCTCCACAAGACCATGGGCCCTGCGAATGAGCTGCATCAGATTCTGGTTGTTCTTCTCACTGTTTTTTCCTACCAGTGCCATAAGTTCCTCCTGTTCACCAAGTTTTCTCGTAACTATTCAGCGCCTCATTCGCAAAATCGCATCTCCGATGCTTTCCTGAACAACAAGTTCACTTGTTGTTTGCTCATCTGAGGCTGCTTCGCCAATATTTCATGGCTCTGAATAGTGATCAAAAGTGCAATCTTCTGCGCACTGCATTGCGCAGTCTCCTCCGGGATAAAAGGGTGGCGATGGTGATATCGACGATCACGCAGATCGTCAGCACGATAGCCGACCATCCCAGTGCGATCTCCTGTCTCAGGAACCGGTCGATCAGAAGTTCCAGTCCCACGCACAAAACAGCGATTCCCGAGATCAGGTACAGGGCTCCTGTCAGGAAGGACATGGGGAGCTTGCGGATACAGAACATCACCGCTTCCACCACTGCCGTCACCAGCAATACGATCGGCAGTCCCAGTCCATAGAACCAGCTGTTATGTCCCGTCAGATAAGTCAGCAGATATAGATACACGATCACTGCCACTCCATCCAGAAGGATCGACACATAAATGGGCTGTCTCGTATAAATAACCACAGGGATCATAATAACCCACAATACCAGGACTACGCCGATCACCGCCAGAGACCACAGACTGTTGCGGAACACAAAAGCGTTTAACAGCCCACAGGTTACTGCCGTGGCCAGTACAATAACCGTCAACAGTACTCCCAGGTCTTTCCTTTTTACCACTTCCACCTGTCCCTTTTCCCTCGGGAACGGGGAGGGCTGCTTCTCCGGTTCCGGTGCCTTGGGATTATAGACCGGTGTGTCGCACAGAGGGCACTTCGTTGCCGAAGCATCCAGTTCCACACCGCAGTTCACACAATATGACATAAGCATTTCCTTTCCAACCGGAGGATCTACCGGTTACTCTCGATCTTCACATGAATACCGTCCTGTACCAGCTTGCGGAAAAACAGTCGTTCCACATCCGTCTCCGCAATACTGCTGGCAAAATTGATGGTCAGAATATCTTCAAAGCTGGCAATGGCACAGTTGGTTCTTGTGGAGAACGGCTGTCCCATATAGATATCAAAACGTTCGATGTATGGCTTCATGGTCTCCGGCACTTTCAAAGCTCCCATGTTGGTCAGTCCCGCCGAAGAGTTTTTGTCCTGGATCTTCGTATAGAACTGGCGAACCACCAGATCCTTGATAAACAGCGGTACCACACGGATAAACGGGTTCCTCTGGGTCTCTGCGTTGGTGGTGATATCGCCCCGCAACAGCTTTTCATTCAGATAATACCGCATGTAATTGTGCACCTGGGTCACGATCTCTTCAAAAGTGTATTCTCCCAGTCTTGGGTCGATCCCCGGATAGATCATGGTGATAAAATTCCGCAGAGTCTTCGATGGGAAAAAGCGCCGCAGATTCACCGGCATGGCAATCTTTACCGGACGTAATTTTAAATGCCACTCACTCTCCTGCTTCTGCATCAGTGCATAGAGCAGAACCGCATTGAGATATTCCGTAATGGTGGCATTATAGCTTTTTGCCACCTTCATGACCTCTGCCACCGACATAATACCGTCTATGATGTTCAGGGTATAAAAGGGCTCCTTGGTTCCCCGGACACGGTAAGCCTTCTCCCCCGGTCTGGGCGGGCACACCTTGGCATTGGCATATTTCATGTAGGCATCTTCCAGTTCTCCCGGATCCGGCGTCTCTAAAATATCCAGCACAAAACCGCCGTTCTCGATCTCCGTATGCCCCTTCAGGCGCAGATAAGTGGCCGTCAGAGTCTGCAATACGCACATGCCTCCGGTACCGTCTCCCAGACTGTGATGGGCCTCCAGGGCGATCCGGTTCCGGTAATAATAGATTCTTACCAGATACCGGTTATTAGCCTTGAAATACATGGGCTGACAGGGATTTTTCACGTCCTCCTGCACAAATGGGCCGGGGCGGTCATTGGGCTCCAGGTATCTCCAGAAGACACCCTTGCGGATAGCCGCCTTATACGTCGGAAAACGAGGCATTGTCAGATTCACCGCCCGCTGCAGCATCTCGGGATCGATCTCCTCCTTTAAAAGAACGGACAAACGATAAACGGAAGAAAAATCTCTTCTCTGTAAGGTCGGGTATACGATGGCCGACAGATCCAGTTTGTACCAGTCCTTGTGTACTTTCTGTCCTCTGTCTGTTTTTACCTTGTCCCTTTTGCTCATTGACATGGTCTTCACCCCTTTCCCGGATTTCTCATAAAACAACAAAAGCGGCAACCTTCCGGTTACCGCCATGTGATGCAGAAAGAGGGACTTGAACCCTCATGGTATCACTACCACACGGACCTGAACCGTGCGCGTCTGCCAATTCCGCCATTTCTGCGAACAAATGTATATTACAACAACCAGCTCCAAATGTCAACACTATTTTTCGAATTATTTAAACTGTATGCAAAATAATTACGATTTCTGCGTTCTTCGGCCTTGTAACTATTCAGACCCCATTCGCAAAATCGCCTCTACGAGGCTTCCTTTTTGCTCATGAGGTTACTTCGCCATGTAAAACTGCTTATCTGCCTGAATGCAAGCATTCGCAGAACACAGTTTTGCATGGCTCTGAATAGTTACACATTATTATAAATTTATTTCCATCCCATTTCTATGCAAATTTTATAGAATAAAGTGCAATATCTTACAAATCACCTCTTACGTCCCACGATCTTCAGGCGGCTGAAAAACAGGTAATACACAATAAAAGCGATACTGGTCACCGTCCAGGTCAGCGGATAGCTGAATACAATGGTGAGAATGTCATTTTTCAGAGGTACGGCTGTCAGGATCCATACCACGCGCAGTGCGCAGATCCCCAGGCAGCAGATGATCATGGGAAGCCAGCTGTCGCCGATACCGCGCAGAGTACCGGACAAAATCTCAATGGCAATATAGGTAAAATATGTAGGTACCAAAAAATGCAGAATCTGTTCTCCGATCACTACCACCTGTGCATCCGTGGTAAACAGTTGATAACAGATCGATGCATAATTATAGAGGATCACGGACAACAGTACGGTTGCCCCGGCTGTAATCCCCATACAGGTACGGACTCCCTTGTGTACACGATCCATTTTCCCCGCACCATAATTCTGCCCCACAAAGGTAGTGATCGATATGCCAAAGGCATTGACGATCATCCAAAACAGGCTGTCAATCTTGCTGTAGGCTGTCCATGCCGCTACCGTATCCGTTCCCAGTTCGTTAACGCTGGACTGGATCAGAATATTGGACGATGTATACATCACCGACTGCAATCCCGCCGGAAGTCCGATCCGGATGATCCTGCGGAACATTCTTCCATCAAAACGGATCTTTCTCAGTTCCAGACGATGCATATCCTTCGTCCGCATCAGCACCCACAATACCAGTACCGCACTGAGTGCCTGCGACAGAATGGTCGCCAGTGCGGCTCCAGCCACACCCATATGCAGTCCGATGACAAATGCAATATCCAGCACAATATTCGTCAGGCAGCTGGCGATCAGGAAATATAACGGTCTCTTGGAATCCCCCACAGCCCGCAGGATGCCGGCTCCCATATTGTAGATCAGGTTTCCGATGACTCCCAGGAAATAGATTCGGATATAGGTTGTCGCCGGTCCCAAAATATCCTCAGGTGTAGACATCGCACGCAGTGCCCATGGTGCCGCCGTAATACCCACGATCATCATGCCGACTCCCGCCACCAGACTGAACGCAATGGAGGTATGTACGGCATAGCCTACCATCTCGGCACGTTTTGCCCCATAATACTGGGAAATAATGACCGTGGCACCGCTGGACAATCCTACGAAAAATCCCACCAACAGCTGGATCAGCGTACCGGTGCCGCCACCTACCGCCGACAGAGCTTCTTTTCCGACAAAACGCCCTACGATCACTGCATCTGCCGCATTATATAATTGCTGGAAAAAGGTTCCGAACAAAATAGGGAAAAAGAACAGGAGCAGCTGCTGCCAGATGACTCCCGTTACGATCTTGTTTTCTTTCCCTATAGCATTTTCTGTCTGCTTTTGTGTTTTCTTTGTATTTTCTTCCATATAAATCATGCCCTTTGAAAATCTGTACTTCTACGATGATAGTATCATTTCCACAGAACCTTTTCAAGAGGGCAATCTTATCCACAGCTCAGGGCAGGAAAATCCCCGGGTGGTGGAAGCACCCGGGGATCCTTGTCTGCACCTGGATGAGTCGCAGCATCCGGGCACAGCCCTGTATATACCAAATTGAGGGATTAGATAAAAGCTAAGTTAGGGGCAAGCCACTCCCGTGCAAGCACGTTGTGTCTTAGGGATTATAACCCTGGCATTATTACTCCACGTCTTGCAGAGCTGCGAAGTCTTCTTCGCCGGTACGAACCTTTACAACCTTGTCTACGTTGTATACAAAGATCTTGCCATCGCCGATATGTCCGGTGTACAGAGCCTTCTTGGCAGCCTCGATCACAGTTGCTACAGGGATCTTGCTGACTACGACTTCTACCTTCACCTTAGGCAGCAGGGTCGCATCCATTTCCACTCCACGATACATCTCGCCGGCACCCTTCTGGACACCGCAGCCCATAACCTGTGTCATGGTCATACCGGTTACGCCCAGATCATTCAGCGCTTTCTTCAAAACTTCAAATCTTGCAAGCTTTGCAATCACAACTACTTTGTAGATACCGGTTGCAGGAATTGCTGCGGGAACCGTCTCTACCTTTACTGCCGCTTCCTTCATGGCCGCAGGAGCGGAGTCATAATCGCTTACGCCAAGGCTGGTATTTTCATTTACCTCCATGGTCATAGTGTTGGAAATATCCATAATGCTGAAGCCTGCATATGCGGAAGGAAGACCATGCTCACAGGAGTCCAGACCAACAATCTCTTCTTCCTCAGATACACGTAAGCCTACGGTAGCCTTGATGATCAGGAAAGCAATAGTAATCGTTACTGCAGTCCATGCCGCTACACTCACAAAACCTAACAGCTGCAGACCAAGCTGCCTGAAGCCACCGCCATAGAACAGGCCTACCACACTGTCATTGCCGGGTGCGGAAGTGGTTGCAAATAAACCGGTTGCGATAGTACCCCAGATACCATTCATGCAATGTACTGCAACAGCACCTACAGGATCGTCAATATGAAGCTTATAATCCAGAAGCCATACACCAAATACTACCAGAAGTCCTGCTACTGCACCGATTACGATAGCGCCGAAGCAGTCAGTCACATCACAAGGAGCGGTAATTGCTACCAGACCTGCCAGAGATGCATTCAGACACATAGATACATCAGGTTTGCCATATTTGATCCAGGTAAATACCATACATACTACAGTTGCGATTGCAGGAGCTACAGTGGTGGTAAGGAACACGGAGCCTAACTGCTCTACGGAAGTACAAGCGGCACCGTTGAATCCGTACCAGCCAAGCCACAGAATAAATACACCAAGGCATCCAATCGGAAGGTTATGTCCGGGAAATGCATTTACTTTTACGATCTTACCACTCTTATCCTTATCAAACTTACCGATACGGGGTCCTAACAGTTTTGCTCCGATCAGTGCGGAAATACCACCTACCATGTGAATTGCACAGGAACCGGCGAAATCATGGAAGCCAAGCTGTGACAGCCAGCCGCCGCCCCAGATCCAGTGTGCTTCGATGGGATAGATCAGTGCGGAGATCACTCCGGAATAAATACAATAGGATAAGAACTTGGTTCTCTCTGCCATAGCGCCGGATACGATGGTAGCTGTGGTAGCACAGAACACCAGGTTAAATACGAAATTTGAATAATCAAAATTCTCATAGGCGGTAAAGATATCCAGTCCCGGCTTGCCGATCAGACCTACTACATCTTCACCAAGTAACAATCCAAAGCCAATCAAAATAAATACTACAGTACCGATACAGAAATCCATCAGATTCTTCATCAGAATATTACCGGCATTTTTGGCTCTGGTAAATCCGGTCTCCACCATTGCGAATCCTGCCTGCATCCAGAACACCAGGGCCGCACCGATCAGAAACCAGACTGCAAATAATTGACCATCTACTGCGCTTAAGATTTCTTCTGTCATAACATTTTCCTCCTCACTCTTCGTGAAATATCTTCCACAATATTTCACCGGTGTAAAAAAATATGCGATACTATGGTCTCATCCTTCGAAGCCCCATTGCATCGCATCCTTAGGGTATAGCAGTTAAACTGTTTTCCACATACCCTTACGCTATTTTTGTCCGGCCACGCGCGTTGTGATACTGCCGGACAATACCCGGGATATACATCCCGGTATGATTAGCGGTCGTCAAGTGACCATTCGTGCCAGCACGATGTTCACTTTCCTCGTCGCCATAACAAAAAGGGCGCTACAGTTTTATTCTGTAGCGCCTTTGCTATGTTAAGAGTATAGCACCGTGGTTTTAGAGTGTCAACATGTTTTTTATATTTTCTTTATATTTTTACAGTTCCATAAGAAGTCGCTCATAGCAAGTTCCTTCCCAGGTGACCTGATCCAGTTGGGAAAATCCCAGTCTTTCCGCAAGGTGCAGGGATATTTCGTTCTCTGGCATCACTAACATCTGCACTCGCTCAAATCCCAATTCTTCTTTCCCGTATTTTAATAATGCCTTGCATACTTCCGTGGCATACCCCTGCCGCTGCCACGGGACACCGATGACGAAGCCCAGCTCCGGATCCTCGTAACCCTCGCGGTTGGAGAATCCCGCTCTGCCGATCACCTGTCCGGTCATCCGGTCACAGATCGTCCAGACGCCGTAATTATAAAAATAATACATATTTTCCGTATAATCCTTCAGATAGGCCTCTTCTTTCGCCCGCTCCGGATAGAGTCCTTCTGTGTACTTCGTCACAGAAGGATCCGCATAAATCTCATAAAGGGCATCCAGATCCTCCGCACCGGTCTCCCGGATGAGACACCTCTCCGTGGTCAGAATCTCCCAGGAAATGCCCACGTATCTGCGATAGACCTTCTCCAGATAATCAAAATCCAGTTCACTGATATTTTCACAGGCATAACGGACACCGCTAAAATCCTGATCCCTGTTGTCCTCATGGAGCCAGACAAGCACCGGGCAGCCCTGCTCCAAGAGTTCCTGTGCACGTATACCGTTATCTACGATCCAGAGTTTTCCCTGCCCGCTTTCATACCCGGACATCATGCTATCCCGGACGCTTTTCTCTTCGAAGCACTCTTTTCCCGACCCGTTTCTTTGTTGGGAAAATTCTCTTTCCTGTCTCTGTCTGCGAATCGCATCCAGCAGGGCGTGCATCTGCGCACCATATTTTTTACTGTAGCTTTTTCGTTCCTCGTCCGATGCACCTTCCGGATATATTTCTATTGACACCTGCTTCAAAAAATCCATCTGCAGCAATTCTCCTCTTTACGTTTCCCCGGGAATCCATTACAATAATATTTATATTTTATGATGCCAGGGTCAAAAGGTCTAAGCCCACATGAGCTTGCTCATAGGTGGGTG
>OGOA01001341.1_pt1 | contig 12201 bp, 8 predicted proteins | sample 1573621 | NCBI WGS metagenome assembly OGOA01 (sample SAMEA2581917, study PRJEB24529) | metagenome | biome: Human gut stool | place: China | collected 2011
TATGTATCAGGAGTAAACTTGTTGACTTGGGCACCGGATGTGCATCTGTTCGACCCGGATCTGGGTTCCGGTGACGGAAGAAAGTATCCGCCGACACGTGTATTTAATGTAGGTTTAAATATTAATTTCTAATACTAAAAGACATGTTTATTATGAAATCCAAATATATGAAACGTATTATGCTTTTGGCTACCGCAGTCTTGACTATGTCATCTTGTGATTCGTTTTTGGATACGTCTCCCGAGGATTTGCGCTCTCCGGAACAGATTTATGAGACTTACTCGTCTACACAGAACGCAATGTTTGGAGTATATTCTTATATTCGTGGCACTTATCCTTTTGATATGCCGGATACATATAGTACTAGTGATGTGGATGTGGCTTATACAAATACGCATACTTTTGATATGGGAGTGTGGAGTGCTTCGTCTGCACAGTATGATAGATGGTATACTTTCTACAAAGCCATTCGTGAAGCAACTTATTTCCTGCAGAATGTAGATAAGTGTCCGGATCCTCGCCTGACTTATGATACTCGTGAGCAGTGGAAAGCTGAAGTGCGCTGTGTGCGTGCTTATTATTATGCACAATTGATGCGTATGTACGGTCCGGTCATTTTATTGAAGGACGAACAACCGGATTTCTCCGGTACGGATATGTTTCGTGAACGTAATACTTGGGATGAATGTGTGCAATGGATTACAGAAGAGTTTACGGATTTGATAGAAAATTCTCCTTTACCTTTAAAGTCAGAGGGTGAGACTTATGCTCGAATGAACCGGGGAATTGCTAAGGCTTATCTGGCACGCATTCTGTTGCAATCAGCCAGTCCACAATTCAATGGTAATCCGAAATATAATAATATCCGCAATGCGGACGGAACTCCGTTATTCCCGACAACGTATGACAAGAATAAATGGGAATTGGCTCGCCAGGCTGCTCTGAGCCTTATAAAGGATGGTAATTATGAATTGGTCAAAGTGAATTATGAAAGTGGAGCTAATATGGGTAAAATAGACCCTTATACCTCTTATAAATCTGTATTTACCACTTCACAGAATAAAGAAATGATTTTCTCTTACCTCGAAGATGGTGGCGGTATTGATAAGCGTCTTGCTCCTAACAGTAATGGTGGCTGGGGAGGAGGCTATAATCCTACCCAAGAGATTGTCGATGCATATGCGATGGCTGAAACCGGTCGTTTCCCAATTACCGGATACACGAATGAAGATCGCACCACGCCGGTTATAGATCCGGAGGCTGGATACAAAGAAGCTGGATATTCTCAATTTACAAATCCATGTGAAGGTAAGGAGAGAAAGACTTATAATATGTTTGTGGGTCGTGAACCTCGTTTCTATGTGTCGATAGTGTATGGCGGTATGTCCTGGTTTATTCCAAAGAAAGCAGGTGAGAGAATTTACCTGGAGATGTATAAGAATGGAAATAATGGTCCGGATGCTTCTCATAACCACTTTACAACAGGATATAACCTGGCAAAACTGGCTATGCCGGAATATGAAGCCAGCCCAACGAAGAACGTAAAACGTGAATTACCTTATATGCGTTACGCTGAAATCCTGCTGAACTATGTGGAGGCTACTATCGAGGTAGGTGATTTGAAAGATCCGAACTTGTTTACTTTCTGGAATGCGATTCGTAACCGTGCCGGATTGAATGATATCGAAGATGCATATCCTGAAGCTATGAACGATCAGGATAAGTTGAGAGACTTGATTCATCGCGAACGTCGCGTAGAACTGGCTTTCGAGGGCATCAACTTCTATGACTGTCGTCGCTGGCTGACTGCGGAAGCTACAGAAAAAGGAAATATTCACGGTATGAATATCCAGGCTAAGGGTACTCCCGGCAAAGAAGAATATCCGGAGGATTTCTTCCAGCGTACAGTGGTAGAGAAACGTGTGTTTACACCGAGTTTCTATCTGTTCCCTATCCCGCAAAGTGCGATTAATAAAAACCAAGATTTAGTACAAAACTATAAATGGTAAAAAAGATGGTAACAATGAAGAAATATATAAGTTTTTTATTTGCGGCTCTTTTATTGGGGACTTCTTGTACCGATACTAGAACTGATTACATGATGGGAGATACTGCATATTTCCCTAAGAGTGATTTACAGAAAGAAACCCTTTACGTGATGAATGCCAATGATTATGTATACAACGTTTGGATTCATAAGGCGGGTTACTATCAGAATAGATTTGCCGGAAGGGTAGAGCTGGATTATAATTATCTGGTTCAGTATAATACAGAGAACGGCACTGATTACGAGATGTTGGATGAAAAGTATTACTCGCTCGAACGTGATTTCGTTATCGAAGCCGGAGCGGATGAGGCAGCTGTGCCATTGAGTCTGAAGATAGAACAGCTTCTTCAGGATAAAGGTTATGGTATTTATTATATTCCTTTGTCTGTCAATAGCCGTACGCCAGAAGAGGATGTTTATGTAGATAAATCTCACTTTATTCTGCTTTTGGATATCAGAAAGCCGGTACTGGTGATTGACGGTGCCGCAGGAGAACAAAGAGGAGAAGTCTTTATGGATTTATCTAAAGCGACAACAGAGCGTCAGATAGATATTACAGCTAAATTGGATATCAATACGACGGAAGAGCTGGTTGTTACCTATGGTTATGATAAAGAAGCGGATAATCTGTTGACAGAAGAAGAGAAATCTCATTTGCTGACTGCTGGTTTTGAATATGCACAGAGCGTGAAGATTCCGGTTGGCGAGAAATATGCAGAGAATTATCTGACCCTGAAACCGTCGGAAATGCAGGACGGAAAATGGATACTTCCGGTACGTGTGGGAACAACGAATGATAAAGTTGGTTCTGACGCGGAAGAGAATTGGATAAAATTGACGGTTGTCAAAGGTTCACTGGATTCAAAGGTTGAATTGGAAGGAACTTATGTGCAAGGAAGTGATATTATTCTTTCTTCGGATAATACACCATCCCGCGAAGTAATTGCTGATGTAAGTCAGATCAGCGATTTATCTTATTCCGTAGCAGATAAATATGGTGATGAACCCACTTGGCTGCAGGTGAATGAGGCAAGCGGTAAACTTCAGATTACTGTGAGCAGTGCAAATACTTCGACATGGAAGGAACGTGTTGCAACGATTACACTCGTAGACAATGAAACCTGGCTTGAAAAAGAGATTGTTGTGAGACAAGGAATGAAGGGATACGGCATTACTCTGAATAAATCTTTGTGGAGTGTGGTAGGCTATAGTGAACATGTCTCCGGAAAAGAATCTGTATTAGGCAGACTATTTGATAATTTCTGGCCGACAAGTAAGGCGGAGGTAGGTTCCGGAAGTACTTTGTCATACATCGAGATAAGTGATAAAGGGTCGGAAGAGAATCCGGTACAGATCGTATTTGATTTAGGTGAGAATCCTCATGAATATAATTCGATCGGATTGATACCGAGACTCCAATGGGTAGGAAATTCACCTAAATACCTGAAGATCGAAGTTAGTGACGAGGTGTTGACACGTAGTGAAGATATTACAAATTGGATTCTTGTTGGCAGTGCTAAAAGGGACGCATTCACGAAAACGGAATTGGATGCTCACGATGGTGGTAACTGGAATGATTGGTACGCTGATAAACAGTTTGTAAAATGGCATGATTTGGGTGAAAATATGCATCATCGGTATATACGATTTTCTATGTGGGATTCATGGTATAGTACACACTGCTTCGATGAAATATTTGTCTCTAAAAAATAATGGAATATAGAAATAGTAAAAACAATATATTTATGAGGAACATATTTTTACTACTATCGTGTCTGCTCTGTTTGCAGGCTTGTAATGATGAGAAAGAGGTGGACTGGACACCTGATGCGTTGACCGTATCATGCAATGAAACTTTGGAGGAAGCTGGAGACGGACACTGGAAAGTGACTTTGCCAACTGAATATAAAGGAACTGTAAAACTGGAAATTCAGACTGATAAGGCATGGGAAGTTGCAGTCAACTATATGACGACTGAAGAAGAAAAATGGATCACTCCTTCGGCAGAAGGTGGTGAGGGCTCTGCTTCATTATCGTTGGTCATTGCTGACAATAAAACAGCGAAAGACCGTAAAGCTTCTGTTGTGATTTCCACAAAAGGAGAAATTCCGGTAAAAAAAACAATTACTGTGATTCAAGGAAATGTGGATGAACTCTTGCTTGTCGGTACTATTGATGAAAGTAGTTTTCCGAAGGATGTATTTATTACAACGAAAGCTGATGGCTCTTTCGATGTGACTCTACCTAAAGACTTTACAGCAGCGGGAGAACGGGAACTGAACATCTTGACTTACCAGGGCACTACTTCTCCGGTGATAGATGTAACCTATCCTGATGTAGAACAGACTGGTTGGGTGATACTTACGGAAGCTCCGGTAGAATCAGTTTTGGGTTCGGAAGTTAAAACGCTGGCTTTGACAATCAAAGAAAATACAGCGAATGTATATCGCGAAGCATTGGTTAATTTTACAGCTACTGCTGGAGATGTAACTTCTCAAAAGACGGTAAAGATAATCCAGTTTGGTGTTGAGAAGATTATTTGGAATGAGGAGTATTATCAACAGGAACGTGAGCTCATTATATCTTCGGATGCGAATGAAAAACTCCTTGTAGCTACTTGTGAGAATATAAATCCGACAGACTTGGAGTTGAAAGGAAATACTTCTTGGTTGGAATTGAGTCAGGAAGAAGGCAAGATTTATGCAAAAGTTCAAAAAAATGAAAGCACCAATATGGAACGTAAGACAGAAATTGGGGTAAAGAATACGAAGACAAGCGTAGAAACTAAGGTATCTCTGAAACAAGGAATGGCTGGATATGGGATTGTTTTGAGCAAGTCGTTATGGAAGATAGTGGCACATAGTGAGAATACCAATACGCAATATAATGACGGTTCGGCTAATAAGTTGTTCGACAATCTTTGGACTCCCGATAAGGCAAATGAGAAGCATGTTGAATTTTGGGGAAGAAATAATAATGATGATCATGCTGCTGTGCCTTATATTTTGACTTTTGATTTAGGTGAGAATCCTCGTCAATATGATTCCTTCGGATTTATGCCAAGATTACAGTGGACACAACAAGCTCCTAAAACTGTAGCTATTGAAGTTAGCGATGACTTAAATGCTGGTTGGGAAACTGCATTTGAAAAGAAGACTGGAAACTGTTTTACAGATGCAGAATTGAAAGGTAGCACAAATACATATAATGACCATTATGAAGGCATTGTTCATTGGTGTAAACTCAATGGAGTAGTACATAAACGGTATGTTCGTTTGTATTTATATGAAAGTTTCCAAGGTGTCGGAAAGAGTGTTTCTTTGGATGAAGTCTTTGCTTCGGATAGAACGACAGTTGAATGATAAAAACAAATGAGTTATGATGAAGAATTTTAAAAAATATACATTAATCGCATGCAGCCTGTTCACACTGGCTGCGTGTGATCTCGAAATTGATATAACGAATCCGGGACTTATTACAGAAGAGAAACCGGATAGACCGCAGGCAGGAGAAACGATTACCTATCGTGCACAAGTATGGGTAGAGAAAAACGATATGGAAGAATTATATGGCGGAGAACGTTTGTTCCGACAGAATCTGGAAGCGTTGTTCCGCAATACGACTACTTTTTGGAATGAAAGTACGAACAAGTTTGATTATCGCTTTGAATGGGCTATGGGTGAAGGAGATGACAATTTGGTTATTTACGATATAAAAAGTGGTGTAAAAAGCCAGGCGGAATACAATGTGTATAAAGATAAGGCTTATGGTACTTTGAATACAGAGAAGTATGATTTTGTTCTCTTTCTGGCTTTACGTTGTACAAAAGGTGGACTCTCTTGTGGCGGTGGCGGAGCAAGTAAGCAGTCAGTTGTACAGGCCTATTTTGAGGAAGGGCATGATATTTTTGCAAAGAAATGGCCGGAAAAAGGTACATACAGTGATTTAGGTCATGAATATGGTCATGTTCGTGGTGCGCAGGATTTATATCAGTATATGATTCCGGCTGAAAACAATCCGGTCAGTCATGTTGCTTATGATTATCCTAAGTGTAATATGGGGACGGGTTATCAGGAATGGAGTGATTATTGTTCGGCGATATTTAACCATAATGCCCAATATAAACAAATTACTGCTGATATGACCCGAAGTACGTATCCTAAGCAGATGTTGGTCAGGATAACAAAAGATGGTAAACCGGTACAACGTGCCACAGTCAATTTTTGGGGCTCACGTGCCACTTTTAGGGATATATATGCAGAACCGGGCAATTCTCCATATATGAAGAAAAAAACAGATGCAAACGGTGAATTTACCATTAATGATATATACCGGATGTTTATTCCGGATTATAATAATACTCCGAATCTTCCCCCTAAGAGTCCGGTTGATGAATTTCCTTTTTCACGCTGGTATTGTTTTGTAGTAGAAGTCGAGTTGGATGGTGGACAGACGAAATGTGTGTGGTTGTCGGATTTGGATATTGTTCCTGAATATCTGGATGGCGGGCAGCAAGAACCTTATGTGTTTGAAATACAGTTATAATAAGTTTAGCATGAATATTTTAAAATATCTACTGATTGCATGTAGCTGCCTGATTGGGGCAGCTCATGCTCAATCTCCGATTGCGAAAGATACAATAGAATATCGTGCCCAGGTATGGGTTGATAAAACAGACCTGGAACGTTATGGTGGAGAAGAGGATTTCAAGAAGAACTTGAAAAAGATGTTTCATAATACTACGCGTTTTTGGAATGAAAGTCCTAATAAATTCAGTCATTATTTTCGCTTTGTTCCTGCTGAAGAATTGTACGTCTACGACATTCAGGGAGACAAAAACAAATATGATGAATTTAAGAATAAGGCTTATGGACCATTGGATTTGTCGAAATATGATTTTGTGTTGTTCTTGGCGTTGGGTGCAAAGAATGAAGGGCTTTCCTGTGGGGGAGGTGGAGCGAGTGGGCAATGTGTTATATTCGCGAACCTCATAATATCTTTACGGATGCGCTTTATCCCAATCAGGGAACGTATAGCAATCTAGGACATGAATATGGTCATATGCGTGGTGCTACGGATTTATATCAGTATATGATTGCCGCAGAAGACAATCCTGTGAGCCACGAGAAACTGACTCCACCTAAATGCAATATGGGGACGGGCTATCGTGTATGGAGTGATTATTGCTCGGCATTGTTCAATTATACGGCGAAGATGAAGCCGCTCGATAAGGACTTGTCAGATCAGGTATTTCCGCGTAAACTGGTGATTAAGGTAGAAAAGAATGGAAAGGCGAAATCCAACTATACTGTGAATTTCTATGGTACACGTGCCGGTGGTAAATATAATAAGCGTGATGTATACCCAAAGGTGTACAGGACTTATCAGACGGATAAAAAAGGAAAAGTAGAACTGACCAATCTGTATAAACTGTATCATCCCGATATGACTGACCCCAATATTCCGCCTAAGGAACCGCAGGACTTATTTCCTTACTCTTATTGGTTCAGTTTCCTAGTGGAGGTGATAGATGATGCGGGACAGAAGAAATATGTATGGTTACCGGATGTAGAGTTACAGAGACAACATTTGGAAACAGGTAAGGATGTCTGTGAAATAAAAGTTGAATTTTAAGGGTAAAAAGATCGTTAGTTTACAACGTTTTCTATAGGTATTGTTTACGATACAATGAATTAAATCAATAAAGCCATGAATAAAAAGATGGGTTTAATGATGGCAATGGGGCTGTTGATATCAGCTCCATTGTTGTCAAAAGATTACTTGATTTCCACTCCTCGGACCTCATTGTTGATTACGGCCAATGAGGGTGAAAAGTCAAAAATGCAATATTATGGAGTGAGCATCACTCCCGTTCAGATCCAGAATATTTATGATGCCGGTTTGGCTTTCGAAGCGGATAGTTATCCAGCATTCGGTCTTCAGACCGTAGGCGAAAAGGCGGTCGCAATTACCCATGCCGACGGCAATATGTCATTGGATTTGGGAGTAGATAATGTAAAGCAATACGGGATTGACGATGGTGAGATTTTGGAAGTGCTTTTGAAAGATAAGATATATCCTGTTTGGGTGAAACAATGCTATAAGGCTTATAAAGGAACGGATATAATTACCACTTGGGTTGAGATTGGCAATGCAGGTAAGAAACCGGTAACACTGTTTCAGTTTGCTTCCGCTTATTTGCCGATGTCTCGCGGGGACAACTGGCTGACTCATTTTCATGGTTCGTGGGGCGCGGAACATACGATGGATGAAGAGAAACTGACGAACGGGCAAAAAGTGATTGCCAACAAAGATGGACTTGCGAATACGGAAACTGATAATCCGTCTTTTATGTTATCATTGGATGGCAGACCGCAGGAAGAATCAGGAAAAGTGTTTGGGGGCGTTCTGGCTTGGAGTGGTAATTATAAGTTGAAGCTGGATGTTCGCAACACAGCACTGAATATAATAGTCGGTATGAATGAGGAAAGTTCACAATACATATTGGAACCGAAAGAAACATTCGTCACTCCTGAATTTGCCATGACATATAGTACCAATGGCAAAGGTGGGGTGAGTCGTGCTTTTCATCATTGGGCACGCCAATATAAAATGAATCAGGGTGAAAGGCTGCATGACATCTTGTTGAATAGCTGGGAAGGTGTTTATTTCAAGGTGAACCAAAAAGGGATGGATGAGATGATGGAAGCTTTCTCTGCCATGGGTGGAGAGTTGTTTGTCATGGACGATGGCTGGTTTGGAAATAAATATCCCCGTAATGGTGGAAACAGTAGTTTGGGTGATTGGGAAGTCTGCAAAGAAAAACTGCCTGAAGGTATTGAAGGATTGCTTGCGTCTGCCAGGAAGCATCATATAAAATTCGGTATCTGGATTGAACCGGAAATGTCGAATACTAAGAGCGAACTGTTCGAAAAGCACCCGGACTGGATTCTGAAAATTGATAACCGTCCTTTATCTACCGGGCGTGGCAAAACGCAGGTAGTTCTGGATTTGACTAATCCGAAAGTACAGGATTTTGTTTTTGGAGTGGTCGATAATTTGATGACGAACTATCCGGAAATTTCCTATATGAAATGGGATGATAATTGCAGTTTGCTGGATTATGGTTCTTCTTACTTACCAAAAAACAAGCAATCACATCTCTATATTGAGTATAATAGGGGTTTGCAGAAAGTACTTCAGCGTATTCGTGCTAAGTATCCTGAACTCGTGATGCAGCTATGTGCTGGTGGCGGTGCCCGCGTCAATTATGGATTGCTTCCGTATTTTGATGAGTTCTGGACGAGTGATGATACGGATGCTTTGCAAAGAATTTATATGCAATGGGGAGTTTCCGGTTTCTTTCCGGCTATTGCTATGGCATCTCACGTAAGTGCGGACAAGAATCATCAGACCGGACGCCGTATTCCATTGAAATTCCGTTTTGATGTGGCAATGTCCGGGCGATTGGGAATGGAAATTCAGCCGAAGGACATGAATGATGTTGATAAGGCATTCGCCAAGCGTGCTATTGCAGCGTATAAAGATATTCGTCCTGTGGTTCAGTTCGGTGATTTGTATCGGTTGGTGTCTCCATACGATAATAAAGGAGTATCCTCTCTGATGTATGTCACTTCCGAAAAGAATAAGGCGGTCTTTTATGCATATAAGATTTCTCATTTCATCAATATGGTTATTCCGAAGGTTTGTATGAATGGATTGGATCCGTCGAAGAATTATCGTTTGGTAGATTTGACACCTGTGGACAGTAGCAAACCTTGTGACCTGAATGGTAAAATCATTAGTGGAAAGATATTGATGGAAGAAGGCATTGCATTAAAATCATTGCTGAAAAGTGAATATTCAAGTTTGGCTTTACAACTACAGGCTGTGGATTAAGTTGATAAAAGACAATGAGAATGATAAAAAGAGAAATTCCTGTTATTGGTATTTCTACTGAAATTGATATTCCGGGAAGAATATCTGTGAAAAGAAAATATGTGGATGCTGTCCTTCAAGCGGGCGGCATCCCTTTTATTCTTCCGTTTACCGACAATGTACAGATTTTACAATCTGTGGTTTCTTCTATTGATGGTTTACTCCTGACAGGTGGGGGAGATATATCGCCTGTGATATACGGAGAATCGACTCTTCCTGAATGTGGAGAATGTTGCCGGGATAGGGATGACTTTGATTATGCTTTGCTGCGCTTAGCATCCGAAAGGCAAATTCCCGTTTTAGGTATTTGTCGGGGAATGCAGATTATTAATACTTATTTTGGTGGAACATTATATCAGGATTTGCCTGCTCAATATCCCTCGGAAATTAATCATCGGTCACCGGATGCGTTTATGATATTACAGCATAATGTGCGATGTTTGAGGACCGGAAAATTGTATTCTGTTACAGGCAAGGAAAGTTTGAAAGTCTCCTCCATTCATCATCAAGCCGTTAAGAAATTGGCTTGTGGATTCAAGGCATCTGCTTTCGCTGATGATGGAGTCATAGAATCAATCGAATCTGATTCCGAACATATTTGGGGTGTTCAGTTCCACCCAGAGTTGCAGGCTGTGGAAGGGGATGAAGCTATGAAAAAACTATTTGTGTATTTTATCAGTCAGGCAAGGACATTATCATGCTGATAGTGATATAAAAGAGATGATACACAGTATCTTTTACGATATTATTGTTTTTTTGTACGGGATTTGTCATTGTGGTTTGTTCTCCGTCCTATCTTTGTAAACAGATAAATTAAGGACATTAAATCATATATTATGAATAAAGTTATGCGTAATCGATTAGCTGGAACTCTTTTATTATTATTTGTTTTTTTGTGTACATCATGGGCGCAGACATCAGGTTTGCGCAAAATGATTGATTTGAGCGGAACGTGGAGTTTTGCATTGGACCCTCACGGCAAGGGAGAACAGGAAAAACTGTGGAACATGGATTTTGCAGAAACTGTGACTTTACCCGGTACAACAGATTCAAATCGAAAAGGAATAGAGAATACCAACAAGTCGGAGACCACTTATTTGTCCAGATATTATAAATATGAAGGTGCGGCATGGTATAGCCGGAATATAGAAATACCAACCGACTGGAAAGAAAAGCATATCGTGTTGTTTCTGGAACGTACTCGTCCGACAACCGTGTGGATCGATGGTCGGGAAGTGGGTAAATGCAACTATTTATCTACCCCACAGGAATTTAATCTCACTCACTTCCTGGCTCCCGGTTCACATAAGCTGACTATTCGTGTAGATAACGGAAAAAGTATTCCCGGGCAGATTCGTTCAAGTTCTCACGCTTGTACGGAATCTACCCAGACAAACTGGAACGGTATTATCGGACGGATGGAATTGCAGGCAATGAATCCATTGTTTATTGAGTCCATTCAGGCTTTTCCTCAAGTAGAAGACCGCTCCGTAAAAGTGAAAATAACTCTTTCCAATTCTTCAGGCATTGGTGGGAAGAAACTGCAGTTGTCAGCTTCTGCTTTCAATACTGCCAAAAAGCATAAAGCCAGATCTGCAGAATATAATTTGAAAGAGGGGAGCAAGGAATATGAATTCACTTATCAGTTGGGAGATAATGCTGTATTGTGGAGTGACCTCCAGCCGGCTCTATATCAACTGAAAGCAGAGATAAATGGCATAGACGAGAAAACAGTTCGTTTCGGTTTGCGTGACTTTAAAACTGAAGAAACGCATTTCACTATCAATGGCGCCAAAACATTTCTTCGAGGAAAACATGATGCCTGTGTATTCCCTTTGACGGGCCATACGGCGATGGACTTGGAACAATGGCGTCGTTATTTCAGGATTTGTAAGGAATATGGATTGAATCATTGTCGTTTTCATTCTTGGTGCCCACCTGCTGCGTGTTTTGAAGCTGCGGACTTGGAGGGTATTTACTTGCAGCCGGAATTACCTATCTGGGGAGGGTTTAAGAAAGAATCTGCCGAGCTGATGGATTTTCTGATGAAAGATGGAGAGAATATCATGCGTGAATATAGTAACCATGCTTCTTTTGTACTCTTTGCCTTGGGAAATGAGCTGGGAGGTGACATCGATGTGATGAAAGAGTTTGTAGATCGTTTCCGGTCCATAGAGCCGAGACACCTATACACGTATGGTTCGAATATCTTTTTA
>OGOA01001346.1_pt1 | contig 12156 bp, 8 predicted proteins | sample 1573621 | NCBI WGS metagenome assembly OGOA01 (sample SAMEA2581917, study PRJEB24529) | metagenome | biome: Human gut stool | place: China | collected 2011
CCACCTATGAGCAAGCTCATGTGGGTTTAGACCTTTTGACCCTGGTATCATATATTATACTCTCTTGGCTATAAGGTCGCCCATCTCATCTGTTCCAACCTTAGTGCAGCCCTCTGAATATATATCTGTTGTCCTGTAGCCTTCCTTAAGTACTGCCGCAACTGCCGCTTCTATGGCATCAGCTTCCTTATCAAGGTCAAGTGAATATCTTAACATCATTGCTGCTGAAAGAATTGTAGCTATAGGATTAGCTATATTCTTTCCTGCTATATCAGGTGCTGAACCGTGGCTAGGTTCATATAAGCCCAGCTTTGTTTTACCAAGACTTGCTGATGATAACATACCGATAGAACCTGTTATCATGCTTGCCTCATCTGAGAGTATATCTCCAAACATATTCTCTGTAAGAATAACATCAAACTGTCCAGGATTCATAACAAGCTGCATAGCACAGTTATCTACAAGCATATCCTCAAGTTCAACCTCTGGATAATCTTTAGCAACCTCATGTACAATCTTTCTCCATAATCTTGAAGAATCTAAAACATTTGCCTTATCAACACTTGTTACTTTCTTTCTTCTCTTCATAGCTATCTCAAAGCCTTTAATAGCTATTCTTCTTATCTCTTCTTCATTATATGTAAGAGTATCAACAGCCGTCATAAGTCCATCGACTTCCTCTGTATGTCTCTTTCCAAAGTAAAGACCTCCAGTAAGCTCTCTCATAATAACCATATCAAAGCCATCGCCGATAATTTCCTCCTTAAGAGGGCAGGCTGCCTTTAATTCATTATATAAATAAGCAGGACGAATATTAGCGAATAACTCTAAGTCCTTACGAATCTTTAATAGACCTGCCTCTGGTCTTAGGTTAGGTGCCACGTCATACCATCTTGAGTTACCCACGTTACCACCTACTGCACCTAGAAGCACCGCATCTGAAGCCTTAGCGACGGCTACTGCCTCATCTGTAAGAGGTACCCCGCACTCATCAATAGAGCAGCCTCCCATTAAAATCTTCGTATAATCGAACTTGTGACCATACTTAGCTGCCACAGCATCTAACACCTTAACAGCCTCTGTTACTATTTCTGGTCCGATTCCATCTCCTGGAATTAATGTTATTCTACAATCCATGTTAATTCCTGCCTTTCCTTCTTGTACTAAAGCCCCTACCCGAATATATCGCAAGTTCAGGCTATTGTTTAGTATTTTACTCCATAATAGTGCATTTTTCAAGTAGTGGCATAATAAAAAACTCTGGACAGATATCAGCCTGATGGCATTATCTGTCCAGAGTTTCTTGCATTTATCAATTATTATTCTTCTGTAGAAGCTGGCTTCTCAACCTGGGCAATAGCCTTCTTCTGCATTGTAATACGGCAGTTCTTGTTGTTACCGAATTCCACGATTACATCATCCTCTGTTATATCAAGGATAACACCATAGAAACCACTTGTTGTAAGAACATAATCGCCAATAGCCATTGAATCCATAAGCTGCTGCTGTTCCCTCTGCTGTTTCTTCTGTGGCTTAATTGCAAAGAAGTACATTAAAGCACCAAGTGCTATTACATACACAATAATAATACCAATCTGACCCATTATTAAATCCTCCTAATTACTTGCCTGTGTACAGGCTCAATATTGTTATAATATCGTAATTTATGCTTCGTGTCTATGTTTAAATTGAAATTTATAGCATTTTTATAATTTTACACTAAATAATAATTATTAATCCTCTTTCTTATCATATGTTTTAAGAAGATATAGCCTTTCATCCTTAAAGCTCTTATAATTACCTTCATCTATTGCAGCCCTGATATCCTCCATAAGATGATTATAAAAATACAGATTATGAAGAACGCAAAGTCTCATGCCTAACATTTCTTTAGCCTTAAGCAAATGTCTGATATACGCTCTTGAATAGTTCCTGCATGCAGGACACTGACAGCCTTCTTCGATAGGTGCTGTGTCTTTTTCATACTTTGCATTGAAAAGATTAATCTTACCAAGCTTTGTATACACATGTCCATGTCTTCCATTTCTTGATGGGTATACGCAATCAAAGAAATCTATTCCTCTGTCTACTCCCTCCAATATATTCGCTGGTGTACCAACTCCCATAAGATATGTTGGCTTATGTTGTGGAAGATATGGAACAACCTTATCAAGCACATGATACATTTCCTCATGTGATTCGCCTACGGCAAGTCCACCAACTGCATATCCATCCAGCTCAAGCTCTGATATTCTCTTAGCATGGTCAACTCTGATATCGTCATATATCGCGCCCTGATTAATACCAAAAAGCATCTGATGCTTATTAATGGTATCCTCAAGTGAATTAAGTCTATTCATCTCCCTCTTGCAGCGCTCAAGCCATCTTGTAGTTCTCTCTACTGAATTAATAATATACTTTCTATCTGCCTTTGCCGGAGCACACTCATCGAATGCCATAGCTATTGTCGAGCCAAGATTGGACTGTATCTGCATGCTCTCCTCTGGTCCCATAAATATCCTATGTCCGTCTATATGTGACTGGAAGGTAACGCCCTCTTCCTTTATCTTTCTAAGTCCAGCAAGTGAAAACACCTGAAATCCGCCTGAGTCTGTAAGTATAGGCTTGTTCCAGTTCATAAACTTATGAAGACCTCCAAGCTCTTTAATAAGCTTATCACCTGGTCTAACATGAAGATGATATGTGTTCGATAACTCTATCTGTGTACCTATCTCCTGCAAATCTGTTGTAGCAACAGCACCCTTAATAGCTGCAACTGTTCCAACATTCATAAATACCGGTGTCTGCACAGTTCCATGAACTGTTGTGAATTCCGCCCTTTTGGCTCTTCCGTCTGTTTTTAATATTTTATACATATTTGTCTTTTCCTTCTGATTTTTCTATGATTTCTCTTTTATTTTTATTATACTTTTGACACTCACATCATTTTATAATTATTCTATACTCCATATAAATGACAAACATTTTTCTATATGAAACATTTATCTATCTTTTATAGAAATCAACTATCCTGTCTATTCTTGATGTCATATTTCCTAATATCATATCTACAAGCGTTAATGCTGTCATAGCTTCAACAACAACTACCGCTCTTGGAACTATCATAGGATCATGTCTGCCTTTTATAGATATACTGATATCCTCGCCAGACTTATTAACCGTCTGCTGCATTGAAGCTATGGAAGGTGTTGGCTTGACTGCTGCCCTGAATATTATATCAGAACCATCACTCATGCCTCCAAGCACTCCACCACTATGATTAGTCTTCTTGACAACCTTGCCATCCATTACTGTAAAGCTGTCATTGTTGGTGCTTCCTGTACTATCAGCCGCTGCGAAGCCATCTCCTATTTCAAAGCCCTTAACTGCGCCTATTGACATAATCGCCTTTGCAAGATTAGCATCCAGCTTATCAAACACAGGATCACCCACACCTGGCATCATACCAGTCACAACACACTCTATTATTCCACCAATAGAATCTTTTTCTTCAAGCTTCTTCGCTGCGTATTCTTCCACCTTAAAGGCAGCCTCCGCATCAGGCATATTGAATGCATTCTCATCGCGTTCCCTGATATCGAACTTATCATAATCTATGCTTATGCCACCTATCCTTGTTGCGTAAGCACATACGCTTATCTTAAGAGTCTCTAACACCTTAATAGCGATTGCTCCTGCTGCCACTCTGCCTATTGTTTCTCTTCCTGAGCTTCTTCCACCACCTCTGTAATCTCTGAAGCCATACTTCTCATCAAATGTATAATCAGCATGTCCAGGTCTGTAATACTGGGCTATTTCTGAATAATCAGACGAACGCTGTGTCTTATTATGTACCATCATCGATATAGGCGTTCCTGTCGTTTTACCTTCAAATACACCTGACAATATACTCACCTTATCATCTTCTTTTCTTGGAGTTGTAAACTTAGATTGTCCCGGCTTTCTTCTATCAAGGAACTTCTGAATATCCTCTTCACATAAAGGAATACCCGCTGGGCATCCATCTACAACCACACCAAGACCTTCTCCATGTGATTCACCCCAAGTCATTATCTTAAAAATATTTCCATATGTCGAACCTGCTGCCACCTTATATCTCCTATTCTGTACTAATATACATAATCATCTCAACGATAATTCTATAGATGTATAAAATTCATAATCACATACAAAAATCTGATATCATCCATAAAACAATACTCTATAGATAATATCAGATTTCTATTAATTATTCAAAACATTTTCAAGATTATTTCTGGCTTCATCCATCGCAGCCGCGGCCTGTGCATCCATCTTCTCTGGCTTGGTCTTTAATATAAGCTTCTTTAAGGTATTCATAGCTTCCTTAACAGCCTTTTTCTTAGCCTTATCCCATACCTTCTTGTTCTGACTGTACTCGCCCTCTGCACGTCTTAAGGTATTCTCAGCTTCGATACGCGAATTACAAAACTCTTCATTCTGCTTATCCTGTGCACCATACACCTCGGCTTCCCACTTAGCTTTCTCAATCTCTTCCTCTGACATATTAGAGCTTGAAGTTATAGTTATAGACTGCTCTCTTCCCGTTCCTAAATCTTTTGCAGAAACATTTACAATACCATTGGCATCTATATCAAAAGTTACCTCTATCTGCGGAACTCCTGCCATCGCACGTTTAATGCCATTGAGCCGGAAGTTTCCAAGAAGCTTGTTATCTCTTGTAAATCTTCTCTCACCCTGAAACACCTTGATTTCAACTGATGTCTGGAAATTGCCAGCCGTTGTGAATATCTGGCTATGTCTTGTAGGAATAGTTGTATTTCTTTCTATAAGCCTGCTTGATATACCACCAACAGTTTCTATTGAAAGAGATAATGGTGTTACATCCATAAGTATAATCTCCGAAGCTGCTGAACCTGGCTTAAGCTGGTTACCAAGCTTTCCACCCTGAACTGCTGCTCCAAGTGCAACACACTCATCCGGATTAAGATTCCTTGATGGTTCTTTTCCCATAATCTGTCTTACCTTATCCGAAACAGCAGGAATTCTTGTGGAGCCTCCAACAAGAAGTACCATACCAATATCACTCTTACTAAGCTCGGCATCACGAAGTGCATTCTCAACAGGAATAACTGTCTTGTTAACCAGATCATCTGTAAGCTCATTAAACTTTTGTCTGGTGATATTCATATCCATGTGATGCGGACCATCCTTTGCAACAGCTATAAATGGAAGGTTAATATTAGCATTCATTGCAGAAGAAAGCTCTTTCTTAGCCTTTTCAGCTTCTTCTCTTAACCTCTGCATAGCCGCTGGATCTTTTGCAAGATTAATTCCATCTGTATCCTTAAACCTGCCCACAAGATAATCAACAATGCGGGAATCAAAGTCATCCCCTCCAAGATGATTATCTCCGGAGGTTGCAAGAACCTCTATAACATTATCTCCAATATCTATAACAGATACGTCAAAGGTACCTCCACCAAGGTCATATACAAGCACTTTCTGAGGATTGCCATTATCAAGTCCATATGCAAGTGCAGCGCTTGTTGGCTCATTAATGATTCTTAACACATTAAGCCCCGCTATCTTTCCTGCATCCTTAGTAGCCTGTCTTTGTGCATCATTAAAATATGCTGGCACAGTAATGACAGCATCTGTTACTTCCTCTCCAAGAAATCCTTCTGCATCCTTCTTTAGTTTCATAAGTATATAAGCTGATAACTCCTGTGGCGTATATGCTTTGCCATCTATCTTTTTCTTATAATCAGTTCCCATATGTCTTTTTATTGAAAATATGGTTCTGTCTGAGTTAACCGATGCCTGTCTTCTTGCAGCATCCCCAACCAGTCTTTCCTTATTCTTAGTAAATGCAACAACCGATGGTGTTGTTCTATACCCTTCACTATTAGTAATAACTGTTGGCGAATCACCTTCTATAACTGCCACGCAGCTATTAGTTGTACCAAGATCGATTCCAATTACCTTACTCATAATTCCTCCATAACTCACACTAAGAATAATAACACTTATATTCGATAGTTATAAGTTTATCATATTTATGAGGAATTACCATTAATAAAAGTAGAATTAATTAGAAAATTTATATAAACTTGTTTCACTTTAACCATATTAATCTCTGACAATTTCAAATACTCTTGTATCCCGATACTTCATTATCTGTAATACGACATACTAGTCTTCTTGAAAATCGCAATAATAATCATCCGTATTATTTACGCACGTATTATTTACGCATATCATTTATAACCATGCGGCAGCCTCACCCTGAACACCTTTCTCTTAAGCATCTTCCCATCCCATGGAATAAGCGGATATATATAGCTTTTCCCTGTTATAGTCCTGTTAAATGCTATCATCAGCACAGATATGACAACTCCTGTGATTAATCCAGCAAGATTGAATATTTGTGTGAGTATGAGCATAAGCACTCTTAAAAACTTGAAAGCATATCCCATTTCAAAGTTAGTCTGTCCATAGGTTCCAACAGTTACAACCGCCATATAAAGAAGTGCCTCCGGGTTAAACCATCCTGAACTTACAGCATACTCACCAACAACAATACCTGCCACTATACTTAGCGGTGTTGATAACATAGTTGGTGTATTCACCGCTGCAAGCTTAAGTCCATCTACCGCCAGTTCTAGTATAAGAAGCTGCAGAAGCACCGGTACTGTAATATCATCCGTTATAAGAATGAACTTAAGAAATTCTGGAACCCAATCTGGATTATTAACAAAAAGCAGCCACAACGGTGTTAATATCCATGTCACAATAGAAAAGAAAAATCTTGTGATTCTTAAATACGAACCTACTATAGGAGAGAAATTAAAATCATCCGCCTCCTCTATAATATCAAAGATAGATGCTGGAATTATCATAACTGCTGGGGAATTGTCTACCATAATTACAATATTCCCGTCAAGTATAGCCGCCGTTGCTGTATCCGGGCGTTCCGAATACTTAAACTTCGGAAATGGATTAATCCACTTATGTGTAAACATACATTCCGCAAGGCTTTCTATATTCATAGTAAGAGCATCAACATCTATTGACTGAATCAGCCTTCTCATCCTTGTAAGCACGCTCTTATCTACGGAATCAGATATATAACATATAACTACATCAGACCTTGAGCGTCTGCCAACACCATACAACTCCATTGAAAACTTAGGATCACGTATTCTACGCCTTAACAATGCTGCATTGGATACAAGTGTTTCAACAAAACCATCTCTTGAACCTCTAAGCACCCTGTCTTTCCATGGCTCTGACACAGAACGCATAGGATATGTCCTGCAGTCGATAAGCAGACACTCATCAAAGCCATCTACAACCATAACAGAAACACCTGACAAAAACTGCGTTATGACTGTATCCACATTGCCACTTTTTTCAACCTCAGTGTAAGGCATTCCATTTTCCAAAAATACATCAAGGTTCTCCATGTCCGATTCTTTCAATGAATAAAAAAACTGCATAAGCTTTTCTACCATATCTTCCCTGACAAAACCATCTATAAAAAAGAAACCAGCCCTATGCCCCGCAATCATTACTTCTCTTTGAAGTATATCAAAATTACGTTCCACATTAAGACTAGTTTCTAACCTTTTAATATTCTCTTTAACATTACAGCTGAAATCACTCATTGCAGGCATCCTTTCATTGCTATCTTAACCAGTAATATTAGAACTTCACCAGTAATATTAGAATGTCTGATTTTAGTGATTTTATTCCAACTTTATGCACTCTTTTTCATTCCATGCCTTATCTTAAGCTTATTGCAGCAATGCATAAATGCAGGTATTAAGAAAATATCTGCTGCAATCCATGCTGCCGGATTAGCAAGACATGCCCCGTTAAAACCTATAACTGGTATAAGGAATATAGCAACAAGTGTTCTTGCAAGCATCTCAAACACTCCGGCTAGTATTGCAAATACTGAATACCCCATACCCTGTATACAGAATCTGTAAACATTGACTCCTGTAAGAGGTATATAAAACAGAGCTGATGCTATTATGAATCTTCTTGTAAGTCTAATAATCTCAACCTCAGCTGCATCTACAAAAAGAAGTGCTATATAATCTGTTGTAAAGAACAGAACCACAAGTGCCACTACACTGTACACCGCACCTATTATCATAGCAGCTCTTATACCCTTGCCAAGCCTGTCTATCTTTCCAGCTCCAACATTCTGTCCACCATATGTTGCCATAGTAGAACCAAGAGCATCAAAAGGACAACAAGTAAAGTTAAACATCTTAGAGCCTGCTGTCATGGCTGCTACATATGACGAACCAAGACCATTTACTGCTGCCTGAAGTATAGTACTTCCAATAGCTGTTATGGAATACTGAAGTCCCATAGGAACACCTATATAGCAAAGGTTAACAACATATCTTTTCCTTACAACATTTTCCTGTTTAGTTGCCTTTAATATATCAAACTTTTTATACATATATATTGTACATCCAACACCTGATATAAACTGTGATACAACAGTTGCAACACCCGCACCTGCTACTCCCATCTTAACATATATAATAAGTATGAAATCAAGTGCTATATTAATAACCGATGATAATACAAGAAAATATACTGGTGTCTTACTGTCACCAAGCGAACGTATTATACCTGATACGATATTATATAGAAATACCGTTGGTATTCCTGCAAATATTATAACAATATAATTATACGCATGCATGAATATATCATCTGGTGTATTAAGTAATCTAAGTATAGGTGCACAAAATACTACTGAAAGCACTGTCATAACAACCGCAAATACCGCACTGCATACATATCCATTAAAAACATACTTTCTAAGCTCACTATACTTTCCTGCCCCAAACTGCTGTGCAACAGGAATTGCGAATCCATTACATATACCCATACAAAATCCAATTATCATAAAGTTTATTGAGCCTGTAGCTCCAACTCCTGCCAGGGCTGATACACCTAACGTCTTACCCACAATCATAGTATCAACAAGATTATAGAACTGCTGGAATAGCATACCTAAAAGCATAGGAAATGCAAATCCAAGAATCAGCTTGAAAGGTGACCCTTTAGTCATATCCTTTGTCATCTTCAACCTCTTTCTGCGTTACGCAACACTTATTCTGTTCTTAACATCTAACTAAATATGTGTATATGATTATTTTATTAAACCAGCATTAAACAAGCAGCATTTTACGAAAACTAAATGTATTCACGATATCAGTTAACAGTAACTCTTCCCATGGTTATCTTATCAAGCAGCTTGTTATTCTCTGTAACATTATACTTTGACTTAATTATCTCTTTATAATATTCTCCATCATAATCAAGCAATGATGCACTATCTCCTGCAAAGCCATCACTCTTAACCTGTTGTGCTGCCCTGACAGCATACTTTTCAACAAGCTTTCTACGGCATAATATATTATATATATCTTCCTCACTAAGCCTTGTGTTGTCCTTAGCTTTTTGTGAAAAATCATCATATGTATCCTTAGCATCTGCTTTTATTGATTCTTTTTCACTTTCAGTTACATATATATTATGAACGGCAGTCTCTTTTTCCATTATATAATCATACTCACATAAATCCTTTGCCAGTTGTTTAGCATAATCCCTTGTGAACACGCTGTCAAGTGAATTTTTAAAATGTGTGTTCCAGAAATCATTAGGGTCATCAGGATTATACTTTATAGCCATATCATTAATCTGCTTTTCCACTATATATATATAGTAAGAAAAATCCTTCAATGTAATATTCTCATCATCTATGCTGATCACAGCTTCATCAAGATGTTTATTATAAACAAAATCTTTGCTCTTATTAAACACAATAAGTATTGCAAGAATAGCCGCTATCAGCACAACACATATGCATACAGTTATAATTTCCACCTTTTTCTTTTTTAAAGTGCCTTTACTCATATAATCACCCCATTCCATACCTTTTACAGCACGATCGTTTGTATTTTTCTTATATTCTTATAATGATGTCGTGGGCTTTTGACCCCGGCATCATTATAATATTACACGCATTTTTATACCTTTATTATACACAATTATCAATTCATTGTGAACTATGAATCCTATTTTTTTACGATTTCCTGATTATAAGCTAATTGTCATTCTCTTTCCTACCGCTCATTCTTCCATCTTTGAAAATAGCTGACAAATATATTGTAAAAGGCTCCTGACATATACCTTCAAAGCATATATCAGGAGCCTCCCTTTTATCAAGGAACTACAATGTCATATAAAAGACAATTCAGTCCTTAATATTAATCATATTCTGTTTATTTTGCAATGTGAATTACTTATATAACTCAACAAGTCTCTGTAAGTGCTCGAATCTCTCGTTAGCAACTTCTTCTGACTTAGCAAAGAGTCTTTCAGCTCTTTCTGGGAATGGCTTAACAAGACGTGTATAACGTGCTTCATTGTTAAGGAATTCCTGATATGATCCATCACCCTGCTTAGATGTTAATGTAAATGGATTCTTTCCTTCAGCCTTTAATGCTGGGTTGAATGAGAAGAGGTTCCAGTATCCAGCCTTAACAGCCTTCTTCATTTCATCCTGGCAGTGGTTCATACCACCCTTAGCGATACCGTGAAGTTCGCAAGGAGCATAACCAATGATTAATGATGGTCCATTGTAGTTTTCAGCTTCTTCGATAGCCTTTAATGCCTGAGCTGGGTTAGCACCAAGAGCAATCTGTGCTACATATACATAGCCATAGCTCATAGCGATTTCAGCAAGTGACTTCTTGCCGATTTCCTTACCAGCTGCTGCGAACTGGCATACTTCACCAATGTTAGAAGCCTTAGAAGCCTGTCCACCTGTATTAGAATACATTTCTGTATCGAATACCATAACATTTACATTCTCACCTGAAGCAAGTACATGGTCAAGACCACCGAAACCAATATCGTAAGCCCAACCATCACCACCGAAGATCCATACAGATTTCTTAGCAAGGTAATCCTTCTTAGCAAGTACTTCTGGAGCTGTTGGGCATCCATCTGCTGCTGCCTTTTCAAGTTCTGCAATAAGAGCTTCTGTAGCTGGTGTGTTTGCCTTAGTATCATTCTTTGTCTCAAGGTACTTAGCTGCTGCTGCCTTAAAGCTGTCTGTTGCCTTATCAGATGCAGCCATTTCTTCGATCTTGGCAATAGCCTGGTCACGAAGAACCTTCTGTCCAAGATACATACCAAAACCATGTTCTGCGTTATCCTCGAATAATGAGTTAGCCCATGCTGGTCCCTTTAATGTATCCTTGTTTACTGTATATGGTGATGTTGCAGCTGGACCACCCCAGATTGAAGAACAACCTGTAGCGTTAGAAATATACATCTGCTCACCAAATAACTGTGTAATTAATCTAGCATAAGATGTTTCTGCACAACCTGCACAGCTTCCTGAGAACTCAAGGAGTGGCTGGTTATACTGAGAACCGATTGGTGTATTTACTAATGCTGGCTTAATATCCTTCTTACCTACGTTAGCTACAAGGTAATCGAATACTGGCTGTTCTTCTGCCTGTGATTCCTGTGGAACCATCTTAAGAGCTTCTCCAGCCTTAGGACATACAGTAACACATTCGCCACATCCCATACAATCTAATGGAGATACTGACATTGTGTACTTCATTGTTGTGTCTGTTGCATGCTTAGAATCAGCAAGCTTAATCTGTGAAGGAGCTTCTGCCTGTTCCTTAGCATCAAGAATGAATGGTCTGATAGTAGCATGTGAACATACGAATGCACAGCTGTTACACTGAACACAGCTTGCTGGATCCCACTCAGGAACCATAACGGCTGTTCCTCTCTTCTCGTATGCTGAAGCACCTGTCTCAAACTGACCATCTGCAATATCCTTAAATGCAGATACTGGAAGGCTGTCACCATCCATCTTTCCAATAGGATCAAGAAGTTCGTTAACCATCTTAACTGTAGCAGGACGTCCTGTTCTTTCAACTGGCTTCTTATCATCAACTGCTGTTGCCCAGTCTGCTGGTACTTCTACCTTATGTACTGCATCAACACCTGCATCGATAGCCTTATAGTTCATCTCAACTACTGCATCACCCTTCTTGCTGTATGACTTCTTAGCAGCTGCCTTCATATATTCAA
>OGOA01001354.1_pt1 | contig 12087 bp, 10 predicted proteins | sample 1573621 | NCBI WGS metagenome assembly OGOA01 (sample SAMEA2581917, study PRJEB24529) | metagenome | biome: Human gut stool | place: China | collected 2011
AAACTGTAACTAACAAAGTAAAAAAATCTTTAATAAAACGCTTGACTTATAGTCAACTCCAGCCATTATACTGAACTTAAAGTATTTTTAATCATTTATCTAAGAAAGGAGAATTTACAGTGAAAAAATTTTTATCAACATTACTTTATACCGCTGCCGCAACTTTATTATTCAGCGCTTGTGGAATGACTGCCAATACAGTTTCTTCTCCTGTTGAACCAACTGTTAAAAGTAATGAAAAAACAGCAGTAAATAATAAAGCTCTTGTTTATTTCAGCAAGGATATCAGCCCTGTAAGTCTGATCAAACTATATGATAAAATCAACCAGGATATACATGGTAAAGTAGCTATCAAAATCCATACAGGAGAAAAGAACGGTCCCAATATACTCCCACGGGAAATAGTGATGGCTTTGCAGCAGCATGTACCTGACAGTAATTTAGTCGAAACCAACACTTTCTATAAAGGTGACCGCTATACCACCGCCGGCCACCGCGAAACATTAAAAGTTAACGGCTGGGATTTTTGTAATGTAGACATTATGGACGAGGAAGGAGCAGTAATGCTGCCAGTAAAAGGAGGCAAACATTTTCAGGAAATGTCGATCGCTAAAAATATGCTTAATTATGATTCCATGATCGTTTTGACGCATTTTAAAGGACACACTATGGGAGGATTTGGCGGTTCAATGAAAAACATAGCAATTGGCAACGCAGACGGCAGGATCGGCAAAGCCATGCTGCATACCTCTGACCCATCCAACCCCTGGGAATATAGCCAAGAGCGTTTTATGGAAAATATGGCTGAATCAGCAAAGGCTACAACAGATTTTTTTGGTAAACAAATCATTTATATCAATGTATTGCGCAATATGTCTGTTGACTGCGACTGTGCCGGGCTTGCTGCGGCACCGCCAACAACTCCTGATATCGGCATCCTTGCTTCTACAGATATTCTTGCCGTCGATCAGGCTTCTATCGACCTTGTTTTTGCTTTACCAGATGCTGCTAAGCATGATCTCCAGGAACGGATCGAATCACGTCGCGGTCTGCGGCAGCTCAGTTACATGAAAGAACTTTCCATGGGTAATGATCAATATGAATTAATTACCATTGAATAAAAGAAAAGCTGCCGTTAAACGGCAGCTTTTTTATTATTCCTTCAGCAATTCTCCGATTAAAAAACTCGTCTCAGCCTTCAATAATCTCACTTTTCTTATCTTGCCACATAGTTCAGCTTCCGACCGAACATAGACCCGTAAATAATTACTGGTCAAACCTTCTATATAGCCATCCTCAACAGTCTGTTCAAACAATACCTCCACAGCACTGCCAACAAAACGTTCTAAAAATTTCTGCTGCTGCTTATGATCAAGCTCAGCAAGTTGTGCACAACGTCTTTGCTTAACAGTTTCAGGAATTTGATTGGGCATTTTTTCGGCCGGAGTTCCCTTCCGTTTGGAATAAGGAAAAATATGCATTTTACTGAACCCGCAGTTTTCTGCAAAAACCAGTGTAGATGCAAACTCCTCTTCCGTCTCACCCGGGAATCCGGCAATAATATCAGTAGTAATGGCAATATCAGGAATACGTTTACGGATATCGGCCAAAAGTTCGGTAAAACGTCGGGTATCATACGGCCTGTGCATTCTGGCTAAAGTTGTATCACAGCCTGCCTGCAAAGGTAAATGCAGCTGTCGGCACAACCGTTTATCTTTTTCCATAAGATTAAGCAGCCTCGCTTCGACCTCCACTGATTCCAATGACCCCAACCGCAGTCTCTGCAGACCCTCTACACTTAAAGCTGCCTCAACAGCATCAAATAAAGTCAGTTTTCCATCATGTTCTTTACCATAGCAGCCAAGGTGAATACCGATAAGCACTATTTCTTTATAACCAGAAGCTACAAGCTTTTTAACTTCTTCCCTGATACTTGTCAGACTACGCGAACGCAACGGTCCGCGGGCAAAAGGAATAATACAATAAGTACAGAATTGATTGCAGCCTTCCTGTATTTTTAAAAAAGCTCTGGTCTTATCACTAACATCACCTGCACTCAGTTCTTCAAACTCAGTGTTGGCACTCAGCTTACGCACGCTGTCTATTGTATCAACAGACTGAAAAGCAGCAGCTTCTTCTACCAACCGTACGATATCTGCTCTATCCTGATTCCCGATAATAAGATCAACACCAGGAATTGTCTTCACTTCTTCTGCCGCCGTCTGTGGATAACAGCCAGTCACAACCACGAAAGCAGTTGGGTTTCTGCGCACAGCACGATTGATCATCTGCCGCGATTTACGCTGCCCCGTATTGGTAACAACACAAGTATTGATCACATAAATATCAGCTTCGCAATTAAAACCAACTACAGTATAACCATGACTGCGAAATATCGCTTCCATGCTGGCAGTATCGGCCTGATTGACTTTACAGCCTAAAGTGTAAAATGCTATTCTTTTCATCAATCAGCCTCCTAAATCACCAGTTTCATAAAATATTGCGGCCGCAGCTACTAATGCAGCTGTTTCTGCACGTAATATGCGCTTGCCTAAACTTACTACCAATGCCCCAGCTGTCCGGGCCTGCTGTAATTCCGTCTCGGAAATACCGCCCTCCGGGCCTATGATCAGCAGCAGCTCCTTCAAAGCCTGCTCCTTTTGCAGCGCAGCCTTCAAACCAAGCTTATCCTCACATTCATAAGCTATCAGTTTACAGTCACAGGGATTATCAGCAAGCATCTGTTCCATCGTCTGTACTGGCTGCACCATTGGTATAATATCACGCTTACTCTGTTTCGCAGCCGCTTCAGCAATTTTCTGCCAGCGCTCAGCTTTCTTAACAGCTTTATCACCTTCCAGGCGTACGACCGAATGCTCCATAGCTACTGGTATAATCTCACTGACTCCCAGTTCTACAGCCTTCTGGATAATAAAATCCATTTTTTCACCTTTAGCCAACCCTTGTGCCAGTACGATTCGCACTGAAGGCTCATGACTTTCCGCCAGTACCTCCAGACATTTGACTGTCACAACACTTTCATTAGCATCAGCAATTTCAGCAAGAGCCGTGACACCATCATCACTTACAATCTGTACTCTGGACCCGCATTGCATCCGCAGTACAGTATAAATATGCCTGGCATCAACACCCATTATTGTCATCGTATCACTGTATGGCTGCGGTATAAAAAATCTATGCACCGTCAGTCCTCCTTACGCATCTGCATAACAACCCAGCCGCCTTTGGCATCAACAGCTTCGACACACAAACCGACTTTGGAGGCAGCTGCTGATACATCATTCTGCCGTTCTTCAATAATACCGCTGGCAAGGAATATTCCTCCGGATTTTAACTTACCGGGAATATCCTGCAGAAGCATAATAATAATATCGGCAATAATATTAGCAATGATAATATCAGCCTTACCTTCTGTACCATGCAGCAAATCACCCTGTTGCACACTGATTTTTTCTGTCAGTTCATTGCCGGCAATATTTTCAATAGCTACTCGTACCGCAGTAGCATCAATATCCACCGCTTTAACTGTTTTAGCACCAAGTTTAGCAGCAGCAATAGCCAGAATTCCAGAGCCAGTACCAACATCAAATACTTCCATATCAGTACGCAGAACTTTTTCCAAACGTTCCATACACATACAGGTCGTATGATGTGTTCCTGTACCAAACGCCATCCCTGGATCGATTTCAATAATATGTTCACCAGCTTTAGATGTATATTTTTCCCAGGTAGGCTTAATCACCAATGTTCTGCCAATATGCGTAACATGGAAATACTGTTTCCATTCGTTAGCCCAATCCTGCTCGGAAACAGTACGAAAACACGTATTACCAAAGCGACATTTACCAATACGCGTTTCCAAATTTGTTAAGTCCTCATCAATCTGTGTAAGACGTGGCTGCAGCTCTTCATCCTCCGGATAATAAGCAGTTATCGTAACCACTTCTGTGTTTTCCTGCTCAGGAATATCGCATAATTCCCAAGTGCCTGAATTACGCAAAGTGTTTATCAAAACCGGGTCCTCAATAACAACACCATTGTTTGCACCTGCAGCACGCATAATTTCGGCAACCAGATCAGCTGCCTCATGTGTAGTTTGTATGCTTACCTCTATCCATTGTGACAAAGCGCTCACTCCTTAAATAACTATCATATATATTAAACACAAAGCTTATTCTAAAATATTTTACCATATGAAAGTGTTTTTCTACCAGTTTGAGAAGATATTTCAATGCCAAGTGTTCACATTATATCATATTTTTGGGCATAAAAAAATAAACTGCGGTGTTCAAACCGCAGTTTATACAAGTCATTATTTAAATAAATCTTTAATCTTATTCAAAAAGCCTTTTTCTTCAGGATTAATGTTATCTTTACTGATCTCGGCAAATTTACGCAAAGCATCTTTCTGTTTTTCATTCAGCTTCTGCGGCACAACAACTTTGATCCTGACTAACTGGTCGCCGCGTGTACTGTTACGCAAACTGGGAATGCCTTTGCCCTTCAAACGCAGTACCTTTCCAGGCTGAGTTCCTTCCGGAACCTTCATCACAACCTGTCCATCCAGCGTAGGAACCTTAATCTCATCACCCAAAGTTGCCTGTACAATATTGATCGGCACTTCGCAGTAAACAGTAGTACCATCGCGCTCAAAAAACTTATGCGGTTTAACATACAAATATACATACAAATCACCGCTTGGTCCGCCTTTAACCCCTGCTTCGCCTTCTCCGGCTACCCGCAGGCGGGAACCGTTGTCAACACCTGCAGGGATCTTGACTTTAAGTTTCTTATTCTTTTTAACAGTGCCCTGTCCGCGACATTCCTTACATGGTTCGCTGATGATCTTGCCTTCACCATGACATTTAGGACATGGCCGTACATTGGTCATCTGTCCGAACATAGTGTTTTGAGTAAAACGGATCTCGCCACTTCCGTGACATTCAGGGCAAGTTTCAACTTTAGAACCAGGTTCCGCACCATTCCCATGACAATGCGGACATTGTTCGTCACGATATAAACTGATCTCACGTTCTAAACCAAACGCAGCTTCTTCAAAAGTGATTTCCAGGTCAAAGCGTAAATCAGCACCGCGCTGAGGACCGGCATTAGAACCACGCGAGCCGCGGCCCTGCCCGCCGAAGAACATATCAAAAATATCTTCCATGCCTCCGCCGCCAAAACCGCCGAAACCTTCAAAGCCCCCAAATCCACCAGCACCGCCGGCACCGCCGTTTTCAAAAGCAGCATGTCCAAACTGGTCATATTGGGCACGTTTCTGCTCATCGCTGAGTACACTGTAAGCCTCGGACGCTTCTTTAAATTTCTCAGCCGCTTCCGGATTATCTTTATTCACATCAGGATGATACTGACGTGCCAGTTTGCGGTATGCTTTTTTTATTTCATCTGCTGTAGCGGTTTTAGACACGCCTAGCACGTCATAATAATCTTTTTTACTCAAAGTTTACACCATCCTAAGCCGATTATTTTTTGTCTTCGTCAACCACTTCGGCGTCAACAACATCGTCATCAGCTTTTTTTGCGCCCTCGGCTGTTTCAGTACCTTCAGCACCTTTAGCAGCTTCAGTTTGTTTGTACAGCTCTGCGGAAAGTTCATAAAGAGGTTTGGTCAAAGCTTCAGTATCTGCTTTGATTATCTTCGCCTTTCAGAGTCTCTTTTAAAGTATCAAGCGCTGCCTGTACTTTTCCAATCAATTCTTCAGAGCCTTTGCCTTCCATATCTTTAATGGTCTTTTCGGCTTGATAGCACAGGGAGTCAGCATTATTACGTACTTCAACGCCTTCTTTACGTTTTTTATCAGCTTCAGCATTAGCCTCTGCTTCTTTTACCAGACGGTCGATTTCGTCTTTTTCCAAAGTACCTGAAGACGTAATAGTGATTTTTTGTTCTTTACCGGTACCAAGATCCTTAGCGCTTACATTTACGATACCATTAGCATCGATATCGAAAGCAACTTCGATCTTCGGTACTCCACGAGGAGCAGCCGGGATGCCGGAAAGCTCAAAACGTCCCAGAGTTTTATTATCGGCAGCCATTTCACGTTCACCCTGCAGTACATGGATATCAACTGAAGGCTGATTATCAGCAGCAGTAGAGAAGACCTGCTTACGGGAAGTCGGGATGGTAGTATTACGTTCAATGATCTTTGTGAACACACCACCCAAAGTTTCTATACCCAAAGACAACGGAGTTACGTCAAGTAAAAGCACGTCTTTTACTTCACCTGCCAAAACGCCGGCCTGAATGGCAGCACCAACGGCAACACATTCGTCAGGGTTTACACCACGGTAAGGCTCTTTACCGATAAATTTTTTCAAAGCTTCCTGTACAGCAGGAATACGGGAAGAACCGCCTACCAAGATAACTTTATTGATATCAGAAGCAGACAGGCCGGCGTCAGCCATAGCCTTGCGGGTCGGCTCCATTGTGCGTTCAACGAGATCAGCAGTCAATTCGTCAAATTTTGCACGAGTCAGATCCATATCCAAATGCTTCGGACCTTCAGCACCGGCAGTAATAAACGGCAGGTTGATATTAGTAGTCAAAACACCGGATAACTCGATTTTTGCTTTTTCAGCGGCTTCACGCAAACGCTGCATAGCCATACGGTCATTACTCAGATCAATGCCTTCATTTTTCTTAAATTCAGCAACCATCCAGTCAACGATTTTCTGGTCAAAATCATCGCCGCCTAAATGAGTATCACCGTTAGTAGCTTTTACTTCAAAAACACCGTCACCTACATCAAGGATAGATACGTCGAAAGTACCGCCGCCAAGGTCATAAACCATAACGGTATGGTCGTCGCTTTTATCAATACCATACGCCAAAGATGCAGCAGTAGGCTCGTTGATGATACGGAGAACTTCCAAACCTGCGATACGGCCGGCATCTTTAGTTGCCTGACGTTGACTGTCAGAGAAGTAAGCAGGAACAGTAATAACTGCCTGAGTTACTTTTTCACCTAAATATTTTTCAGCATCTTCTTTCAACTTTTGCAGAATCATCGCGGAAATTTCTTCCGGAGAATATTTTTTATCGTCGATTTCTACTTTATAGTCAGTACCCATATGACGTTTAATAGAACTAATAGTTCTGTCAGTGTTGGATACTGCCTGACGTTTTGCCAGCTGACCAACTAAACGTTCGCCGTTTTTGGAAAAACCAACTACGGACGGAGTTAAACGGCTGCCTTCCTGATTAGTGATAACGGTAGGTTCGCCGCCTTCCATTACTGCTACTACAGAGTTAGTAGTACCTAAGTCAATACCAATTACTTTAGACATGATTTATTCCTCCTCGGGTTTATATGTTAATTTTAATTTATATGGCAACTATTCGTTGCTGATAACTTTAACTTTGCTGTGCCGGATAACTTTATCACGTAATTTATAGCCCTTTTCCAGAACCATCTCTACAGTGTCATCATCCATATCGGGATTTTGCCCCCTCATCACAGCCTCATGCATCTCAGGATCAAATTTTTCGCCCTGTGCTTTTATTTCTTCTACGCCCAAATCTTTAAAAGTCTGCTCGAACTGACGCCTAATCATTTCAATACCTGAATAAATTCCGGCGGCATCATCAGATTTTCTGGCGGCGTCTTCAGCACGTTCAAAATTATCCAACACCTTTAAAAATTTTCCGACAACATCAGCGGTAACAAAAGTTGCCAGCTGTTCACGTTCGGACGTATTGCGTCGGCGGAAATTATCAAAATCTGCCTGCAGCCTTAAAATACGGTTCTGCAGTTCTTCGATCTTAACATCCTTTTCATCCTGTTCAGGAGTTTTTTCTTCAGCAGCTCCCTCACTCTTTTTCCCGGCAGTCTCATCGACTCCATTAGCAGCATCGGCTGTATTCGTTTGAGCTTCCTGCTGAGGTGTTTCTTCGGCAGTTGTTCAAATCTTCTGTTTGCAAAACACTTCCTCCTTATAGTCTTTTTACTTATCTAAAATTGTTTTCAGATATTTATGCAGGTAATCCATTACAGAAATGACCTTACCGTATTCCATACGGGTTGGACCTAATACTGCCATCGTACCTACGATCTGACCATTCAGACGATAAGTAGCCTGAACCATACTGCAATCCTGAATACCGGTAAATTTATTTTCAGAACCTATCGTTACCTTAAGGCCTGAATCTTCACCACCTTGCAAAAGATCCTTCAGGACCTTTTCTTCTTCTAATATACCAAGCAGGTTTCTGACTCTTTCCACATCACGGAATTCCGGTTGATTAAGCAGTTGCTTTGTTCCGCCTAAAAATACCTTCTGTTCCTGCCTGCGCCCTGTCATTTTACGTACAGCCTGCAGTAATGATGAAAAAATGAGTTTATCCTCGACCACATCTGTATGGACATTCTGCAAAATCTCCACAGAAATATCGCTAAGATTGCGATCTTCCAGTAATTTGCTCATTTTACCAGCCAGATAATCCATCTCTTCAGAAGACATACCTAAAGGAATATCAACAACATTCGTATCTATACTGCCATCATCGGCAACGATACATAAAATAGCATGCTGACTGTCAAGCGGCAAAAATTTTAAATAACAGAAATTTGCAATCGTCTGCTGGTTAGTCAAAACCATGGAAACATTCTGTGTCATACGTGACAAGATCTTGGCTGTCGACTGGAAAATATCATCAATGTTACGACGACGTTCATTATACCAGCCATCTATTAATGCCATATCATTATCTGTCAATGTCCCCGGTTCAATCAGGGCATCTACATAAAAACGATAAGCCTGAGCAGATGGAATACGTCCCGCTGAAGTATGCGGCTGTTCCAAATAACCCAGAAGCTCAAGGTCTGACATCTCATTACGGATCGTTGCCGGGCTGAGCCCTAAGTCATACTTGCGGGCAATAGTACGTGAACCAACCGGCTCAGCTGATGAAATGTAGTCTTCTATGATAATTTGCAGGATCTTTTTCTTTCTTTCGTTTAACACGATCCCACCTCCAACTCGATTGTTAGCACTCATCTCATTAGAGTGCTAACATCTTGGTATTAGAATAGCACTGACCTTAACAGTTGTCAACCAATTTTTCTTACTTCACAAAGATTTCAAAAATTTCATTGCTAAAGCGCATCCCTTGCTCCGTCAGCCTCATCCGCCTATGCTCAATATCATAGAATACTAAATTTCCTCTAATAAATTTTTCTAATTCAACCCCAAATTCTAACATTACATCACAGCCAAAACGTTGTTCAGTTTCTATTAAATCTATCCCTACCGTCGTCCGTAAACCCATAAATAAATATTCTGACAGCTGCATTTCTTTTGTCAGATCTTCAAAGCCTCCACAACTTTTGCCACTTTGAATACTTTCAATATAATCAGTTACAGAATCTGTTGCTGTAAAACGTTGACTGCCATTAAAGCTGCAGGCGGAACTGCCAAAAGACAAATACGGCAGATAATGCCAGTAAACAAGGTTATGCCTTGACTCCTGACCTGACACTGCATAATTTGAAATCTCATATCTATGCAGTCCCTGTGCTTCCAGATACTCCTGTACCAATTCATACATTGCCAGCTGACAATCTTCGTCCGGCAACTCAACTTTTCCTTTGTCCAGCATACCTGCCAAAGGCGTATTTTTTTCAATCGTCAAACCATATACCGACAAATGCTGCAACCCTGCCGCTGTTAAATTCTGCAGACTGGTCTTCAGCGTTTGAAGGGACTGCTCCGGCAAGCCATAAATAAGGTCAGCACTGACTCGTGTAAAACCAGCCTTCTCTGCCATTGTAATAGCGTCTAAAGCCTCGTTGGCCGTATGTATCCTGCCAACAGCCCGAAGTTCGGCATCGTTAAGACTTTGAACACCAAAGCTTATACGATCAAATCCCAAATCTTTAAAAAAACGCAGCTTATCCAAATCGGCAGTACCGGGATTAACTTCAATCGTTGCCTCTGCCGGCTGCAGCCAGCATCCATTTTTTTGCAAAGCTTCTACCAGTTTCGCCAAAAGCTTTTCCGAAAGCAACGAGGGAGTCCCGCCGCCAAAATACAGCGTGGCCTGATCTGCAATAGTCACTTCATTGCTGCGCATCATTATTTCACTGCAGACAGCATCAACATACTTTTCCATAGTTTCTGTGTCAGCACCTGCATATGAAGCAAAGTCACAATATAAACATTTTTGCAAGCAAAAAGGGGTATGTATATATACCCCCTGGATTTGTTCCCATTTTTGCATTTTAATCCATCTTCAAAATCGCCATAAAAGCTTCTTGCGGCAGCTCTACACTGCCGACCTGCTTCATGCGTTTCTTACCTTCTTTTTGTTTTTCCAACAATTTGCGCTTGCGGCTGATATCACCGCCATAACACTTAGCCAATACGTCTTTGCGCATCGCTCTTACATTTTCGCGGGCAATAACTTTATTACCTATGGCAGCCTGTACAGGTATCTCAAACATCTGACGCGGAATAAGACTGCGCAGTTTTTCTACCAGCTGACGTCCCCTGGAAACAGCTTTTTCACGGTGTACTATAGCTGACAGGGCATCCACCGGTTCTCCATTCAGCAAAATATCTACCTTTACCAAGCTGGAAGCACGATAACCGGCCAGCTCATAGTCCAAAGAAGCATAACCTCTGGTTACTGACTTCAACCGATCAAAATAATCATAAATTATCTCACTAAGCGGAAGTGCATAGTGAATCATAACACGTGTTTCATCTAAATAGGTCATATTTTCATACTCACCGCGTTTTTCCTGAGAAAGCTCCATTACTGCACCAACATAGTCTTTAGGTACAATAATTGTAGCGTTAACGTAAGGTTCTTCTACATGGTCGATCACTGTTGGATCAGGGAAATTAGACGGATTATCAACCAATTCCACATCACCATTGGTGCGAAATACCTGGTAAATAACGTTTGGAGCCGTTGTAATCAGCGTTAGATTATATTCACGCTCCAGACGTTCCTTGATAACATCCATATGCAGCAGACCTAAAAAGCCACAGCGAAAACCAAATCCAAGCGCTACTGATGTTTCCGGTTCAAAAACCAGTGAGGCATCGTTGAGCTGTAGTTTTTCAAGCGCATCCCGTAAATTATCATAATCTGAGTTTTCTACCGGATACAGACCACAGAAAACCATCGGCGTAGCTTTACGATAACCAGGCAGTGCTTCGGCTGCCGGATTATTGGCATCAGTAACTGTATCCCCGACACGTGCGTCTTTAACATTTTTGATTGCTGCAGCAAAAAATCCAACCTGCCCAACCTCCAATGAATCAACATTAACAAGATTAGGTTTAAAAACACCAACCTCTGTTACTTCAAATTCAGCATTGGTAGCCATCATTTTAATTTTCATACCAGGTTTTATACGTCCGTCAATAACACGCACATATAAAACGACACCCTTATACGCATCAAATTTAGAATCAAATACCAAAGCTTTTAAAGGGCTGTCACTTATACCGGAAGGTGCCGGTACTTTAGCAACAATAGCTTCAAGTACATCTTCAATACCCAAACCTGTCTTCGCACTCGTCAAAACGGCCTCTGATGCATCGATCCCGATAACCTCTTCTATCTCATGCTTGACTCGGTCAGGATCAGCACTGGGAAGATCGACTTTATTAATAACCGGGATAATTTCCAAATCATTATCTAAAGCCAAATAGACATTAGCCAAAGTCTGAGCTTCAATCCCCTGCGTAGCATCAATAACAAGCAAAGCACCTTCGCATGCAGCTAAAGCTCTCGATACCTCATATGTAAAATCAACATGCCCTGGAGTATCAATGAAATTAAGCATGTACTCTTCGCCATTCTTAGCCTTATAGCTGCTGCGCACGGCCTGCGCTTTGATTGTAATACCGCGTTCACGTTCAAGGTCCATTGAATCGAGGATCTGTGCTTCCATCTCGCGTTTAGTTAAAGTACCGGTATATTCTATCAATCTGTCTGCCAAAGTAGATTTACCGTGATCGATATGGGCAATTATAGAAAAATTACGGATCTTATTCTGGTCCATCATATTCTCCTTCATATATAATCTTGCT
>OGOA01001368.1_pt1 | contig 11989 bp, 15 predicted proteins | sample 1573621 | NCBI WGS metagenome assembly OGOA01 (sample SAMEA2581917, study PRJEB24529) | metagenome | biome: Human gut stool | place: China | collected 2011
GAATGGCTGGCTTTTTCCGGTGAAAAGGAGTTTGCATGACGGAGTACATCGTCCCCTATCAGGACGCCGAGAGCGAGTTTACGGAAAAGCGCTCCCGCTTCATCACCCACCTCTACAAGGTGGAGACGGAGGCGGAGGCCCGGGCCCGCATCGAGGAAATGAAAAAGAAATACTGGAATGCGACGCATAATGTGTTTGCATATCAGATTGGGGAGAGAAACGAATTACAGCGTTTCAGCGACGACGGAGAACCGCAGGGGACAGCGGGGATGCCTGTATTAAGCGTGCTGAAGGGGGAGGATATCAAGGATACGGCGATTGTGGTGACACGTTATTTTGGCGGCACACTTCTGGGAACAGGCGGTCTGGTGCGTGCGTATGGTCATTCTGCGAAGGAGGGACTGCTTGCGGCAGGGATTGCGGAGCTGGTTTTGTATCGGAAATATTCCGTTCTGGCAGCATATTCCGATTCGGGAAAGGTGCAGTATGAAATTCTGCAGGATGGGCATGAGCTGTTTGATACGATTTATACGGAGCAGGTGGAATTTATCGTTCTGGTGGAAACAGATGCGGCAGATAGCTTTGAAAAGAAAATGACGGAAATCTTCCGCGGCGCACAGCCGTTTACGCTTCTGGAGGAGGTTTACGGCGTTTGGCAGGAGGGGGAGCTTTCTTTGCAGTCTAATGATTAAAATTCTTTAATAATCAGCCAAATAACGATAATGTTTTAAAAAAAGAACAATTTATACTGGAAAAATGTGCAAAAAACCAGTATAATTGTACTGTATTGTGGTGCAAATTGTGAGTAACAGAGATTAAAATAAAATCCTGTGCGAACAGCTTTTTACATTTTAAAAAGGGGTAATAAAGATGAAAAAGAGCTTAAGCAGGGGGAGGGAATGTGTATTATTGTGTGCAATACAGCTTTTGCTGTGTGCAGTTGTGTATAGGTTCAACATTCCCAATCCTAATATTATATTATTTGTGTTTTTATCGGCGGTTCTGGTGCAGTGTGGCTATCTTGTGGGGACGCTGTGTGGCATCCTGACCTTGCTTTATTCTATGTTCTTTTTTTCCATAGACCATAGTTGGATTTATTTTGAACCAATCAACAGAGATAAGCTAATCGTTGGAATATTAACCACCTATTATGGGGTGAGTATAAGGTGTATAGGGTAAAAATGTGAGGACAAATAGAACTGGATATACAGTGAGAGGTGGAAAGTGTGTATGAGGTCAAAGGAAAAAATAACAAAAGAAATTGTATTGATTAGATACTACAATGTATTATTTTATTTGTTTTTTGAAATAGGGCTAGACGATTTTAAGAAACAATGTTTAGTAAGCTGGGTGGCATCAGCAGAAAGTATGAGGATGAAACAGATAAAGGAATGGTGCTATTTCCAGCATATTTCATTTAAGACTAAATTTATTTATAGAAAAGATTTCCCATTTAGAGCTAATTTATGGAATTTCTATTCATACTGTCGATTTAGATATGAAATCAGAAAGTAAGTCATTGCTTTGTTTGTTGAGGGATGAAAAATGGAGTATAGCTTATAGTAGTGTACATTGAGTTAAAACTATAGGGATGAAAGATACAGCATACACAGATAATGCAGATAGACGGAAATGTAATGACATAATTGAAACACTTAAGGAAATGCAGAAAGAAACCATATGTAAGTATGAAACAGCTCAGGGAGTCTTTAAGTACAAGGAATTAAATGAAAAGGGACTACAATATGCGCAAATAAAAGAATATCCCAAGATAGAAATCCCACGATATCCAAAGTTACAGCTATATAATTTTGAAAATGACTGCATGGATATCCAGTCGAGGTATAAAGAATTATTTGATAAGAAAAAAGAACGAGTTTATATCCGATGAGGATACAGACTGGTTCTTTTTTTAAAAATATTATGATATATACAGGGAGTCTGAGGAATGCTGAATTACAGCAGACCATCAAAGAATGCATTGATATCTGTATGAAAGATCTTTGCCAGAGCGACTAACTCAGACACTTTGATGTTCATGCGGTTTGTTTCCAGTTTGGCATAAGTGCTTTTGGATATGACAATACCTATGAGATTCAATTTTGCAATGACCTGGTCTTGCGTTAGATTATTTTTGTATCTAAGAGATTGAATATTTTTACCGATATCCATATCTGGTCTGATTTTCTGCATAATACGTTCTCCTTAAAAAATAAAAGTTTCGTTATTTGGAAACATATATATTGATTCTAATGAGTTAAAAATTTATAATGTTTCGTAATAAAGAATTATTTCTGAAAGGGGACAATCTATGACCGAAAGTGAGAAAGAAAAAAAGATTTTCTTGAGTTACTGTGGCAGCAGGGATCAGGAGTTATTGATGGGCAGAAAAAAGATGACATTGGGGGATATGGAGAGATTTTCATTTTTAACAGAATTCTTTGGCTTGGAAAGTTATGGAATAAATCTATGGAAAGAGTTTGGCGATGATGTGGAAGAACCATTGGATGCGCTGATCAAGTTGTTAGATGAATGGGAATATGAAAACGATACGTGGATCGATGATGATGGAAGATTAGAAAGATGGCTGGTTGAATTTCAAAAGCATGCGCCAACGAAAGAGAAAAGAGAGAAGCTCCGAAAAATGATTGATTTAAAATATAAGAAGAGAGGATTACCATATCCAACAGAGGCAGACTTCGATTAAGGGGTCTGCTTTTTTTCACTATTTTTGAAGGAGGTGATGCAGGTGGAGGTAAGTATCCATGAACTTTTAGCGGCGGCAAGGGAGGCGGTGAAATCGGATTATATCAAAGGCGAAAGCATTTTATGTGAAACCAGATATCATCCGGATACCCATTACATGGTAGAAATAGAGATGTTAAAAACAGATAACACGTTGGGGAAAAAAGGAGCTTATATCCGGAAATTTTTGACGGAAGATGAGTATTCTGCCATGTTACAAAAGCAGGAAGAACATCTCATAAAAATAAAAAGACAGGCCATTGTTCAAAAAGGAACATTGCGATATATCCCTCTCCCGGACAGGATGGACAGCCGCCGGGAGAGGGATATTTTTTAACCGGCTGGGAAAGAACAGGGAGTGTTCCTCAAGCAGCAGCGGTATGAGAACCCCAGAGTTTCCGCAGGTTTTGGGGCGTGAAAACTTAGAAAAGTGTTCAAAACAGGCACTTTTGCAACGATCCGTTGCAGCAGAAAAAGAGTTCTTGGCTTTATGCCAGACGAAAAAATGAAAGAAGGATGTGATTGTGATGATAGTAGGAATTGATCATGGGTATTATGCGATCAAGACAAAACATGTGTCTTTTCCCAGTGGCATTATCGAGTATGATTATGAGCCGTATACGATGCAGAATGTTCTGCAGTATCGGGGAAAGTATTATGTCTGCGGTACAGGGAGACAGACGCTGGTAAAAAATAAAACGTCCAATGATAATTATTATCTGCTGACGCTGGCTGCGATTGCGGAAGAAATCAAGCATCGGAAAGCAGAACGAAAGACGGAAGTCATTCTGGCTGTTGGACTGCCTTTGTCCAGCTTTGGAAGGGAGAAACAGGGATTTCGGGAGTATCTGTTGCGGAAAGAACAGCCAGTGCGCTTTTTATATGAAAGTGAATGGTATGAGATACAGATCAAAGATGTGAAACTGTTCCCACAGGGGTATTCTGCCCTGGCTCTGCATCCAGAGTACCTGAAGAATGAACCATCTGTTCTTCTGGTGGATGTTGGTGGCTGGACGGTTGATCTGATGAGACTGGATAATAGTGTTCCGAATGCGGCAACCTGCAGGAGTCTGGAGCTGGGTGTGATCCGGTGTATTGATGAGACGGCAGAACAGGTGCGGAGAAATACCGGACTGTCTGTAACGGAAACACAGATCGAACGTGTGCTTCGTGGGGAAACCTGCAGCATGGCAGAAGATGCAAGAGTTGTCATACAGGAAAACGGACGGAAATACATCGAAAGAATCCTGTCTGCGGTCACGGAATCCGGGTTTGATCTCAGGGCGGTGCCGAGCGTATTTATGGGTGGAGGTTCTGCGATTTTAAAACGCCACGTGACCGCACAGGACGCGATTTGCCGCCCTGTTTTTATAGAGGACGTCCATGCGAACGCTGCCGGGTATGAACGGATTGTAGAGCAGATGTGGGCGAAATGACACGTCCGGTATATTCGTTCCGTCCAAACCTGAAAAATCCGGAACATAAGAAAGCATGGGAGAAATTCCAGAGTGTTCCGGAAGGACAGAAAAACCAGTACCTTGTTCAGGCGATTCTGGAAAAAGAGGACCGGAAGTGGATGGAAGAGGTCATCCAAAAGACGATCAAAGAAAGTGTTCGGGAATTAAACATTTGTGGCGGTGCGGAACAAAGTGGAACAAATCCACTGGCTGAGGATATCCCGGATCAGATGATGGATTTCCTATCTCAGATGGAAAATATGTAAAGGGGGTGAGGCCTATGATTGTGCGATACATACATTGTTGGATCTGCTAGGGGCAGGAGCAAAACAGCATCGATATCTTTGGTAGGTATTGTGAATAGCTTTCCATGCATCTTTGGAGTATGTTGTGTGTAGCGAAACGGAAAGGAGAAACGCTATGACAGAGATGAAGAACATATGCGGAAAGATCCCGAAGGACTTACACGAAAAAGTAAGAGAAGAGATTGAACTGACAGAAAGCAGCACACAGAAATTTATACAGCAGGTCATCGAAGAACATTTTGAAAGACTTGCAGGAAAAGGAGAGATGAGCATGGGAACAGCAAGAACAATCGCAGTACAGGTATCAGAGGAATTATTCCAGAGATTAAAAACAGTCATCGCAAAAAAAGGCATGAAACAGAAAGACTTCTTAATTCAGATCATCGAAGAGGCACTGGAAAAGGCAGAAGCCGAATGGCAGAACAAAGACAGCATGGAAGAAGCTGAACCTGCAACTGGAGAATATGGAACAGAGGAGACTCAACCGGACGAGGAAACCGAACCGGAAGGAGAAAACGAACCGAGCGAGGAAAGTGAACCGGACGAGGAAACCGAACTGAAAGAAGAAAGTGAACCGGACGAGGAAACTCAACCGGAAGAAGAAACCAAAGCAGAAGAACCAACAGAATGGTAACAAACAGATACAGAGAAACCAACAGGCGGTATGAGAAAAATCATGCCGCCTGTTTTTATCAGCAAAGGAGGTTGATAACCGCAACCATTCAATTTTTTGATCTCTTTAGCGGAATCGGCGGATTCCGAGAAGGCTTAAGACGTGCAGGGGGATTTACCTGTGTCGGACACTGTGAGGTGGATACTTATGCGGATAAGAACTACCGATTGCTGTTTGACACAGAAGGGGAGTGGTATTGTAGTGATGCAAGAACAATTGAACCAGAACGAATGCCGGATTTTGATCTGCTCTGTGCAGGATTTCCTTGCCAGGCATTCTCTATCGCCGGAAAGCGGGAAGGATTTGCAGATGCAAGAGGAACCCTCTTTTTCGAGATTGCCCGGCTTCTTAAAGCTAAAAGACCCAATTATTTTATCCTTGAAAATGTTCCCGGTCTGCTTTCGCATGACAAGGGGCGGACATTTTGCACCATCCTCAGTACGCTTTCGCAACTGGGGTACCATGTCGAATGGAAAGTGCTTAACAGCAAGGATTTCGGAGTCCCCCAAGCAAGGAAACGGGTGTATATTGTCGGATATCTTGATTTCAGATGTGCCGGAAAAATATTACCTGAACCAGAAACAAATGGAGCAGCTCTTGTTCAAATCCGGGCAGGAAGTCAGGGAAAAAGAGTCTACAGTCCCAAAGGACTAAGCTGTACCCTGACCTCACAGGCAGGTGGAATGGGCGGCAAGACAGGATTATATGATGTAGGTGTCCCGATCAAAGAGAATACAAAGCTCGGCTACAAACTTGCAAGAGAAGGGGACAGCATCGATCTGGGCTATGCGAATCTCAACAGCCGGAGAGGAAGAGTCGGACATCAGATCGCACACACCTTGACTACAGGTGTTCAACAGGGAACACTTCATTTTGTAGATTTGTCTCCGCCACCATTGGTAACAGAACATTGTAGATGCCTGAATACCAGACAATCAGGAATACATAATCACAAAGGAGAATGTTCCGGTGTATTAGCAGAGAATGGAGCAAGAGCAGTCTTAACACCAACCAAAGAAAATGTCCGTCAGAACGGCAGACGTATGAAAGAACCAGAAGAACCGATGTTTACAATTACTGCAACCGATCGTCATGGCATCTTGTATCACGGCAGAATAAGAAGGCTAGTTCCGAGGGAATGTTTGCGTCTGCAGGGATATTATGACTGGCAGATCGATAAGATCATAGACTGCACATCGGATGCACAGCTATATAAACAGGCTGGGAACGGCGTAACTGTTACGGTGATCGAAGCAATCGGAGCACTACTGCGAAAGGCAGATGCGGAGCGAAAAGAACTGGAACTCTCTGAGAAAGGATAGTGTCGGTGATGATTGGGATTCAGGATCAGTACTTTGGTACGGAAATCGAGATGACAGGGATCACCAGACAACGGGCTGCAGAAGTTGTAGCAGAACTGTTCGGGACAGAAGCCGTTTATGAAGGTGAGTATTACGGAATATGGTCAGCGAGAGATCGGGAAGGAAAAAAGTGGAAGTTCATGTCTGACGGAAGCATTGATACACAAAGAAAATCAGGTGGTCGAATCGTATCAGCAGATAGAGAATATTCAACAGAGATGGTATCACCGAAATTATCCTATGATGAAATGGGAAAGTTACAGGAAGTTGTACGCTGTCTGCGGAGGCATGGAGGTTTTGTCAATGAGTCCTGTGGTCAGCATGTTCATGTAGATGCGGCGAACCATACACCGCAGAGTCTGAAAAATGCGCTGACCATTATGTACGCAAAGGAAGATATCCTGTTCAAAGCACTGAAAGTGCAGGAAAGAAGAGAGTACAGCTATTGTCAGAAGGTGCGTCCGGAGGTATTGGAAAAAATCCGAAAAATGCCAAACAAATCCATTACGATGGACCGGGTAAGAAATGTCTGGTATGGAGGCAGGGATGGAAGTCATAATCATTATGACAGTACCCGGTATTATGCGTTAAACCTCCATGCTGTATTTTCCAAAGGAACATTGGAGTGGCGCTGTTTTGAAAGTACCCTTCATGCAGGAAAAGTGAGGGCGAACATTACACTGGCACTTGCGATTTCCGCCCAGGCGATCAATCAGAGATCCACCCAGATGAAAAAGACACCGATCTCAGAAAACCCGGCGTTTACATTCCGAACGTTTTTGTTGCGGCTCGGATTAATCGGAGAAGAATATAAGAATGTACGGAAACATCTGCTGGCAAATCTGGAAGGTGATCTGGCATGGAGATATGACAAAAGCACATATGAGTGCCTGAAGAAAAAACAAAGGACGGAAGACGTCAGATCGAGGTGAGGAAAATAGAAGAAAGATATTATTTTGCATATGGCAGTAACATGAACCTGGGGCAGATGAGATTCCGCTGTCCGGATGCGGAAGTGGTTGGCAATGTCCGGCTGGAAGATTACCGGCTGGCATTTCGTGGCAGAGCTCCGGGAAATGGCGTTGCAACTGTGCTTCCGGAAAAAGGAAGCTATGTGGATGGAGTCTTATGGAAGATCACAGAAGCTTGTGAAAAGAATCTGGATTTTTATGAAGGATTTCCGAATTTTTATGGGAAAGAAACCATTCAGGTAAAGGATCAGGCTGGAGCTTTAAGGGAAGTATTCGTATACACGATGAACTCCCCTCATAAGGATGTTCCGGCAAGACCATCGAAATTTTATCTGGATGGAATTCTGGAAGGATGTCTGGAAAACGATTTGCCGACAAAGGCAGTGATGGATGCAGTAAAACGCACCAGACAGGAAATGAAAAAAGCAGAAAAGCAATATACAAGATAAATGTTACCGCAGAGGGAGAGCCTTCTGCGGTATTTTACTGAACAATATATTTATTATAGGAAGGGAACACACATGAAGGTGAAGAATTTAAAAACCAGAATCGCAGCCTTTGGACTGGCTGTCCTGATGGGCGTCAGTACCTTAAGCAGTGCCAATGCGTTTGCTGCCGAGCAGACGGATGTGGGGCAGGAGGTACAGGCATCCGAACATGCGGCTACGAGTCAGAAAGAGAAGGCAGTTACGGCAGACGATATCACGAAAGAGATTTCGGATGAAACATTTGCAGTGGAAACCAGTATGGAAGGAATCCATTATGATGCAGAAAAAGAGGATGTTACGCTTGTCAGCATCCAAGATGAAAAGGGTGGGGAATACCATCCGGACAAAGCCGGAACTTACATTGCCTCTTACATGGTTGTACCAAAGGATCAGAGTGACAGCTACATCATCAGCCGAAAGGTGATCCTGACGGATACGGAAGGTCAGGCACATGCACAGGACAATGGTGGAGAAAAGCAAAAATCAGATACAAAATCTGAAGATGATTCGGACTTGCCTGTGCAGAACTATACCGATGTAGAGATCGAGGCATCCGGGGAAGATGCATCTGCACAGGCAGTCAAAGAACTGAAAGAGGACATCGAAGAGGGAAATGTGATGGTATTGTCTGCGGCTGAAAGAGCTACAAGCAGCGGTTCCACAGTTACATTGACAAAGGGGCGAACCATTTATTATCCAAGCTATATTGGAAATTATCTTACTTGCCTGTTCACAGTCAATGGAAAGATTGCATACTGTCTCCAGTCCCAGAAAGCATCCCCACCGAGTGGAAGTTATGTAGCACAGGTACTGGACAGCAATAAAAATTTGCAGAAAGTTCTTTATTATGGTTATGGCGGGGCAGGAGATATGACAGGAAGTTATCTGGCTGGAAAAACGGAAGATGAAAAGTATGTGTATACACACATTGCAGCCAGCTACGCTTATGCAGGAGAAGCCGGATTTACCGGATGTAATTATAATGACCTTGTAAATGCAGGGGTTATCGCATATATCAATTATCTGTTCGGACAGGAAGAACCGCCAAAAGGTGAACTGAGCCTTTCAAGCACAAAGTTGAATGCAGTACGGGATGGAAACTTCCAGAAAACACCAAATATCACACTGTCTGGAGATCACAGAAACTATGTGACATTGAGTGTACCGGAAAATGTGACTGCACATAATCTTTCCAAAGGAACAAGTGTTACAAATGGAAAAATCCAGATTTATGGTGGAGATACATTCTATCTGTCTGCGGATTTATTACTGACAGGCAGTTATGCTTCCGGCAACTTATATGGTTCTGTCGGAAAGACATGGAGAACGCTGGTGCTGACAACCGGAGATTCCAAGCAGGATATCGGTGTATTTGAAAGCGAAACAGCAGCTCCGGTAAGTTTCAGTGTACAGTGGCTGAATATGACACGCATTGAACTTATGAAAAAAGATGTCAATACACAGAATCCGCTGTCGGGGGCAGTTTATGGTATTTATACTGATAAGAAGTGTGAAAACCTGCTTATGACAATGTCAGCAACCGGAACAGACGGAAAAGCAGTCAGCGATTATTTTGATTCCGCACTGAAAACTGTGTATGTAAAAGAGGTTACTGCTCCGACAGGGTACAAACTGAATACAGAAGTATATAAAGTAGATGTTGCAGCCGGAAAGACATTGACTGTAACAGCAACCGATGAGAGAGTCACCGGAAGGGTAAAAATCGCAAAGATCGATAAAGAAACACTTGCATTTAAGGCACAGGGGGACAGTGTTCTTCGTGGTGCGGTGTATGGTCTGTATGCCAAAGAGGACATCGTGCATCCGGATGGAACAACAGGAGTTCTGTATAAACAGGACAGCCTGATCGCGCAGGGAGTCATCGGAGATGATGGAACACTGGAGTTTTCAGAATTATACCTTGGAGAAATGTATGTAAAAGAAATCACTCCACCGGAAGGATATACACTGGATACTACAAAATATGAAGTATCCGTAACTTATGAAGGTCAGGATGTTGCAGAAGTGACAAGAGACCTTACGGTAAAAGAGCAGGTAAAGAAACAGGCATTCCAGTTGATCAAAGTCAGTGAAGATGGAGAGCAGACAGAAACAGACCTGGTTGCAGGAGCAGGATTTAAGGTATATCTGATCAGCGACCTGACACAGGTGAAAAATGGGAAACTGAAACCGTCCAATGGAGAAAGCTATACAGCAAGTGATTTCAAGAATTATGACTTCAGCAAAGAGCAGGTTGCAGTTACTTATGAGAACGGAACCGCCGTACCAGTACCGGAACTGATCACTGATACCAAAGGATATGCAGTCAGCCCGGAACTGCCGTATGGAAGTTATGTTGTAGTGGAAAGCACTACCCCGGAGAATCTGAAAACCATTGATCCATTTGTTGTAAATGTGGAAAATGACAGCAGAGAACCAATGCAGTGGAGAGTATTTGATGACCGTCCGTTTGAATTCTTGTTGAAAATTGTAAAGAAGGATGCACAGACTGGAAATACGGTTTTAAAGGCTGGTGCTTCTTATAAGATTTACGATGTGACAAATAAGAAATATGTGGAACAGGTTGTTCAGTATCCGAAGAAAGAAAAGATCAGTGTATTCGAAACAAACGAGGAAGGATATCTGATCACACCGCAGGAACTGAAGTGCTCTACCTATCGAATCGAAGAAGTGAAAGCACCGGAAGGATTTGTAAGACAGGGAAGCGAAGAGTCCCTATATGATGGAACAACGATTATTTCACCATTAGAGCAGACTACAAAAGGAACATATAAAGAAAATCCACAGAGCGGTATTGTAATTACAGTATCCTCAAACACTGCACATCAGATTGATCCAGATACAGGAGCAGCGATTGTAGAGGTAGAACAGAAAAACGATGAACAGGTAGGAAGCCTGTTCCTGACGAAAAAGGGAGAACAGCTTACCGAAGTAACAGGAGATTCTGTTCTGGCAAAAGTAAAAGCACTGGTCTCTAAAGTAAGAAATGCTGTATCTGGTAAAGAAGAAACAGGTATTTATAAAGGCTTTAAATATGAAGAAACCGGAGTAGAAGGTGCCCAGTTCGAAGTATATGCCAAAGATACCATCTATTCACCGGACGGAGCAAAGGACGAAGAAGGAAATCCAGTTGTCCGTTATGAGAAAGATGACCTGGTAGCCAAACTGACTACAGATGAAAATGGAACAGCAGTTATCTACAATCTGCCACTGGGAACTTATTATCTGAAAGAAGTTGTGGCAGGAGAGAATTTTGTCCTGAATACAGAACAGAAAGAATTTACCCTGACAGCCGAGGATGATACGCAGGCAGTTGTTTATGAAGGGGTTACCTACAAAAACGAGAGACAGAAAGTGTCCGTATCGGTAGAAAAGAAGGATTCTGTTACAGGAGAAAAACTGGAAGGAGTCATCTTCGGGCTGTATGCCGGGGAAGATATCGTCTCTAATCAGGGAGAAGTTCTTGTAGAGAAGGATACCCTGCTGGAAAAGAAAGCAACCGACAAGAACGGAAATCTGACCTTTGACAGTGACCTTCCACATGGGAAATATTATGTCAAAGAGGAAGTCAGAAAAGCCGGATATCTTCCGAACGAGGAAGTATGGAAAGTAGATGCATCCTACGAAAACCAGAATCTTGAAAAGATTGTACTGAGTAAAGAAGTTGAGAACCAGCCGGCCGAGACACGGATCAGCAAGACAGATGCAACCACCGGAAGCGAGCTGGAGGGAGCAAAACTTCAGGTAATCGACAAAGACGGAAATATCGTGGAAGAATGGACCAGTACCAAAGAAGAACATGTGATCTATGGTCTGCCGGAAGGAATTTATACCTTGCATGAAGAACTGGCTCCTTATGAAGACGGCTATGTGTCTGCCAGCGATGTGACCTTTGAAGTCAAAGAAGACGGAAGTGTGACAAAGGTCACATCGCTGGCAGACACATAGCCGTCTTCATAAGGAGCCAG
>OGOA01001373.1_pt1 | contig 11971 bp, 5 predicted proteins | sample 1573621 | NCBI WGS metagenome assembly OGOA01 (sample SAMEA2581917, study PRJEB24529) | metagenome | biome: Human gut stool | place: China | collected 2011
CGCTACCGCCAACAGTCTCGGATAAAGCATGTATTCCGTATGATCCGGATTGACGGCATATTCTGCCCACATATTACCCTGTGCTCCTATCACATGTGAGCGTTGTTCCGCCGGTATTTTTTCGGACGCAGGATTGTAATGATAGGTTTTGCTCAGCAAAGTCTTAAAATTAATTGTAATAGGCTCCACTTCGATATTCCCCTGCCCAAAATCCAAATACAACCATTTGGCAGGTGTCATTATCACATCGTGCCCCATGGAAGCGGCCTCGATACCACCTTCCTCCCCACGCCACGACATTACGGTCGCCGTAGGTGCCAGTCCGCCTTCAAGAATCTCATCCCAGCCTACCATGCGCTTGCCATGTGCCAACACTACTTTCTCGATCCGGTGTACAAAATAACTCTGTAACTCATGGGCATCTTTCAACTTTTCATCCCGCATGCGCTTCCGGCACTTCGGACAAGCATTCCACCTCACTTTGGGACATTCGTCTCCTCCTATATGAAAATATTTACCTGGAAATAAAGATGCGACCTCATTGATTACATCTTCCAAAAATTTAAAGGTCTGTTCATTACCTGCGCAATATACATCCTCTTCCACCCCCCACTTGTTTCTCAACTGGAAAGGACCACCGGTACATGACAATTCCGGATAAGCCGTCAGAGCGGCCAAAGCATGTCCGGGTAATTCGACTTCCGGAATGACCGTTATAAACCTTTCTGCCGCATAAGCAACCACCTCCTTAATCTGTTCCTGTGTATAAAAACCTTTGTGTATACTTCCGTCAGCATTACGACGCACTGAACCCACTTCGGTAAGGCGGGGATATTTCTTTATTTCAATCCGCCAGCCGTTATCGTCCGTCAGATGAAAATGAAGTTTGTTTATTTTCAACATCGCCATACAGTCGATGATTCGCAGTACGTTCTCTTTGGGAATAAAGCAACGTACCGGGTCCAAAAGTAATCCTCTGAAACCAAAACGGGGCTCATCCCGAACTATCATTGCGGGAACGTTCCAAGCGATATTCTGTACCGGTTGCTCTGATTCTATGGCAGCAGGCAGGAGTTGGCGGATAGATTGCAGGGCATAGAAGAAACCCTTTGTATCCGAAGCTTTAATGAGTATCTGTTGCGGTGTAATCTCCAACAGATATGCTTCGGGTTTAAAAGAAGAATCCGTCACGAAACGGACTTGTCCTTCTTTGCTGCCGACATTCAAAGCCGGAGTTATTCCGGCAGCACGGGTAAACAAGTCGATAAAATTGCGGGCAATCGCAGCTTGCCCCTGATTTTCTACCGCAAATGCCGTTTTTGCAGAAAAGGTGAAGTTACCACTACCCGGCACAATCTGTGTCGGGCGTGGTACTATTGAAATTAAAGGGGATGTTAAGTTATCAGCCTGCAAGAACACTGTCAGTGGCGAAAGCAGTATGAGAATGATTAAGATGTATCTTTTCATGGTGTATATACGTTGGTGTTATTCCTTGTCTCTTTCCGGTGAGAAGCGGACAGGGTCATTGTATTGCTCCTGAAGTTTCAGCATTTCTTCTTTCAGTTCTTTCACTACCGGTTCGTATTCTGGTTGTCCGTAGAGGTTGTGCATTTCCGACGGGTCTGCCTGCAAGTCGTAGAGTTCCCACCAGTTGATATCATTATAGAAATGAATCAATTTATAGCGGTCTGTACGTACCCCGTAATGGCGTTTCACCATGTGTTCGGCAGGATATTCGTAGAAATGATAGTAGAGAGCTTTCCGCCAGTCTTTCGGATGTTCGTCTTTCAGTAAAGGAACGAGGGATACACCTTGGATATCAGAAGGAATCTCTGCTCCTGCCAATTCGAGGAAGGTGGGTGCATAGTCTATATTCTGTACCATTTCTGTGATATCACCCCTGCGGTCGAATCCTTTCGGCAGACGCATGATAAGCGGTGTACGCATGGATTCTTCGTACATGAAGCGTTTATCAAACCAACCGTGTTCGCCCATGTAGAATCCTTGGTCGGAAGTATAGACGACAAGTGTGTTATCCAGCAAGCCTTTCTCTTTCAGATAGTCGAGTACACGACCAACATTGTCGTCCAGTGATTTTACGGTCTTCATATAGTCACGCATGTAACGCTGGAATTTCCAATTGGCAAGTTCCTTGCCTTGCAGGTTCTGCCTGTAGAAATCATCTATAATCGGCGTGTAGAATTTGTCCCATGCAGCACGTTGACCTTCGTCCATACGTCCGATATACTTCTCATATAAGGATTTCAGACGGGTGTTTTTATCAGGACGAAGCATTTTGAGGTCATAAATCATGTCCATGTCCTTCACAATATTCATCTCTTGCGCGGCAGCGGCGGGACGTCCTTCATAATCGTCAAAGAAATTATCCGGTAGCGGAAAGGTTTTATCTTCGTACAAAGCCAGATTGCAAGTATCCGCCAACCAATTACGGTGAATTGCCTTGTGGTGAATCAAAAGGCAGAAAGGTTTTTCCGGATTGCGTTTGTTTTCTATCCAGTCAATGGCGTCATCGGTAATAAGATTCGTGATGTATCCATGTTTTTGAATAGTGTCATTGTTTTGTGTGATGAAATCCGGGTTGTAGTAGTCTCCTTGTCCGGGAACAATCTGCCAGTAATCAAAGCCGGAAGGCAAGCTTTCAAGATGCCATTTACCCACCAATGCTGTCTGATAACCGATTTTCTGCAACAGTTTCGGAAAAGTTTGTTGCGAACTGTCGAATACGCAAGTGGTATTATCATAGAATTTATTGGCACAACTATGTTTGCCCGTTATCATGCAGGCACGGCTGGGGCCGCTTAAAGAATTGGCAACAAAGCTTTGAGTAAAACGTACACCGTCAGCAGCAATGCGGTCGAGGTTGGGGGTTTCCATGTAGCGTGTGTCGTAACAGCTCATCATTTGAGCTGTGTGGTCGTCTGTCATAATGTAGACGATATTCAAAGGGAGTTGCTCCGCAGACTTTTGCTTGTTTGAGCAGGAAGCAAGGGAAGCTACGGCAGCTATTCCTGCTAAAGGAAAGAATAAGTTTGATTGCAGTTTTTCCATAAAACAACTTTATATTAGATTGTAGTGACAAAGGTAGAGACCTGTCAACAAAATCCATGTTCACAAATAACCAATTAATTTCCAATATTCTCCATTTTTGTCTGTTTCAGAAGGAAAAATGGCAAAAACACTATTTACAACTCATTTCCAATCCAGCAAATCCAAGAAAATATATACAATGATTTCTATTTATATAAAGAAAACCCGAATGAAAAGCAGAAACACTCCTCCTCTGCATTCGGGAAAAAACAACTTGTTATAACTACTATTTTTAATAGCCGAAGTTATTTTTTGTAATAGCTATATTAGTATTCATTTCATCACGCGGAATAGGGAACAACAAATTCTTTTTCAAGAAAGTCTCATCATTCAAATTTCCATTATTGTAAATACGTTCACCCCAGACTCCCGTTGCATTGGGATTATTCTCCTGCCACTTTTTAGTTATTGAGTGATTATTATTCACAGTAAGTGCTTTTTTCAAATATTCAGTTCCACGCAAGCGCATCATTTGATACATTTCAGTTTCACCGGCACCTTCAAAAAGTCTTTCAAAGAATATCTTTTCACGTACTTGATCTTTTGTTAATGTTGACTCCCATTTGGCTGGTTGTGTCGAAACCTTAGCTCCCGACTTACGTGCACGCGCCAACACGAGATCTACTGTATTAATTGCATCGTCTTTTCTATCCAATTCATTATAGACATCAGCCAACATCAATAATAAATCTGCATAACGATATAAAATTAGATTTTTATGACTGGCAATACCTGCCATATTCATATCAAAAGCTTTTGCAAAATGAGGCCATGCCGCTCTTTCTCCTGTCCTACCCGCCGCAGTACATACATTCAAAAAATCTTTCAATCCTTTACGATATTTCTCATCAAATTTGGTTTCATCATTCGTGATAGCCAAAATTTCATCCGCGCTCGGATTCTCTTTATTAGTCAATAACTCATAAGGAATTCTACCAACTAACAACTTGTTATTTTTCCAACCGGCAGGTTTTATACCGCTATCATAAGTGAAATAAGGATATTCATAGGTAGAGTCACGGGCAGACGGCACAGGCTCTACTTGAGCTACAGGTCCGATATTGTTTGTACATTTTCTCCATTTTGCCATAAATGTAGTCTCAATACGAGGATCTCCCCAATAGGTTCCCGCAAAGAAATCATAAAAAGCTTTCGTACACTTCACTCTATGGAAACTTTTACCATAAGATGATGCAGCAGGATTAAAAACCCAAGATCCCCTATTAAAAGAAGACAACTCACCATTCACCTGAAATCCCAGTTGAAATATAGATTCTTTAGAACCTTTAATCTTATCAACAAATAAATTAGAAAATTTCGATTCCAAATCATATTTACCTTTCACTCCTTCAAAATAGGTCTTTGCTTTTTCCCAAGCTGTAGCATCACCCAAACAACCTAAAGTATGATACAACTTACCTAAATATGCTTCTGCAGTCCATTTCGTTGGAAATCCATCAGAATTCGTTTCCGGCAAATATTTTGAAGCAAATTCCAAGTCACTTCGTACAACATCCAACACCTCTAAACGCGAGGAACGAGGTACAGCTACGCCGTCATGAGAAGAAGGAGTTGTCTTCAAGGGTACATCTCCCCAACATATTGCAAGGTTATAATAAGACAAGGCACGCAAGAAATGAGCCTCTGCAGCCATTTCGTCTTTATCCTCCAAAGAAGTACTTTCTACGTTGGCTATAAATGCATTCGTTTCATTAATTACTTTATACATTACATACCATGCATTTGTCAACAGATCATCTGTATAGTCACATTGCAGCCATCCACACATATCATTTGTACCCCCATTAGTCTGTGCCCATCCGAAACCACTATATCGTACCGGAATTTCTTGCCAATGCTGACCATATCCTCCACTAGTCAATGCAAAATAACCATAGCATCCATATAATGCTGCACGTGCCTTTTCAGAAGTAGAAAACTGAATTTGTGTATTCAAAGTATATTGCGGGTCTTCATCTAACCACGATTCACAAGAAGCCAATAATAAGCAGCTTGCTAATAAAAATATATAGGTAAATTTCTTCATTTTCATAATCATTTATTGTAAATTAAAAGGTTACATTCAAGCCAAACACAAAAGAACGCATATTTGGAAAAGCATTCATATCAATACCCCGACGCAGGCCATCAAATGCAAAGCTATTTACCTCCGGATCATATCCACTATAATTGGTTATAACAAATGCATTCTTTACTGAAGCAAAAATACTGGTATTCTGGAACCCAATCTTAGTCATCCACGCTTTAGGCAAAATATAATTCAGCGTAATATCTGAACAACGCAAATAACTTCCATCTTCTACATAACGATCATAAACAACACCTTTTACATTTGAAGTAGACGACGGATATAAATTAGAACGATTCTCCGGAGTCCAGGCATTATAATAAGCATCTTTTCTCAAGTTTCCGGCCTGCCTGGAAGGAGTCTGTTCGTAACGGATATTTGTATTCAGAATATCATTACCATAAACACCTGTAAAAGAAGCAGAAAGAGATATATTCTTCCATTCCAAACGTGTCTGGAAACCATAGGTGAAATCAGGATTCGGATCACCTATCACAACCATGTCATTAGGATCTACTATACCATCTTCATTCACATCCACACATTTAATATTACCAGCTGCCATATCATTTCCAACAGATGAAGTGTAATATTTGGTAGAACCATCTGATGAGATATATCCTACTTTGCCATCAACAACATCTTCTTCCTGAATAATTCCCTGTGTCTTATAACCGAAAAATAGTCCCGGAGCCTCACCCTCAATAAAAACATTTGCAGGTCCAAAATGATCGCCAATCGTCTTACCTAAATAACCACGTACTCCTTTCAAGGAACCTATATCAGAAACTTCCAAACCTAAATTCTCAATCGTAGTCTTGTTGAAACCAATATTTCCGCCTACATTCCACTTCCACCCGTTACTGCGAATAATATCAGCATTTAAACTAAACTCAAAACCTTTATTCAACAACGAGCCTTCATTTATCATCACTGTTGCAAATCCACTGGAATATGGCAGAGCACGCTCAACCAACAAATCTTTTGTGTTTTTACGGTAATAATCAAATGCACCATTCAGGCGACCATTAAAGAAACCAAAGTCAAGACCAACATTCCACGAAGAAGTACGTTCCCACTTCAAACCCTCATTTTGCAGACTTTTGATTTGCATAGACGTCAGTTTATTCCCATCTCCATCAGCATAGTCCACCTTATTTTCATAAATAGATAGAGACTGATATGGATCAATACCCTGATTACCTGTCTCACCATAACCAACACGTACCTTCAACTGACTTAGCCAATCAATGCTCTTCATATAAGCTTCCTGTTCCATACGCCATGCTAATGAGAAAGACGGGAAATATGCCCAACGATTACCCTTTTTAAATTTACTGGATCCGTCAGCACGCAATGAAGCCGTCAACAAGTACTTATCATAAGCAGATAAATTAACACGTCCTAAATATGAAAGTAATTGATAATCTTTTTGTATAGGCTGTTTTACATCCACTTTTCCTGCATTAGACAATCCTTTAGTACGTAAGTCATAGATAGAAAAAGTATTGCCTGAAACATTCTCTGTCAGAAAATGATATTCATCATAAGTGATACCCGCTGTTGCCGACAGACGAAAATCCTTAGTCAAGTCCATATTAAAGTTTAACAGGTTTTCCACTGTATAATTAGACTTATTGACATTACTGATTGCCAGTAAACCCTTCACATTTTCTCCCGGAGGTAACTGAATCCCATACCAACGTTTACGGTCATTGACAATTATATTCCCCCCTGCACGCAGACTATACGAGAAATATTTATTAATGTTCCAATTCAGATTCAAGCTTCCATTAAATGTCTTATTATTAGTAATATCATCATAATCATTTACCCAACTAAATACATTCATTTTTGATTCCAAAGCACCCGGATCATCATCAGGAACAATATAAGGAGCTGTATCAAGAACCGTACGAGCCAAAGATCCGGCAACGCCTCCGGTTGTATTACCGCCCGTCATCATATCATTCTGCTTTAATGAACCGCTCAATATCAAATTTAAAGTTACTTTTTTAGATAATTCAGCAGTTAAATTAGCACGCAAGTCACCCTGTTTTATTCCTGTATTTTCTACGATACCATTAATATCCTTAAAGTTACCGGAGATATAATATTTCATACCGGCAGTTCCTCCACTGACAGAAGCCGAGTAGACCTGTGAGAAAGCTGATGTATATGCTTCTTTTTGCCAGTTGCGATAGGTAATAACCTTATATAATTCCGGATTATTCGGATCTGCCTGATAAGCGGATTCATTACCACTAAATACGTAACGCATTTCACCATTAGGTTGCAGATAATATCGCGGTTGGTCTAATTTAGAATTAGTGTAATCGGCATACTCTTCCAAATTTAACATATCGTGCAAGTTACGTGCATTAGCTATCGTAAAGTTCGCTGTGACATTTACTTTTGCCTTTCCGGCCTTTCCCTTTTTAGTTGTAATAAGAATTACGCCATTGGCACCACGAGAACCATAAATCGCAGTAGCAGAAGCATCTTTCAAGACGGTAATATCCTCAATATCATTAGGATTTATTGCACTCAACGGATCTTGAGCTATTTGGAAGTCACCACCTCCCACAGCAGACTCGGCAAACTCACCAGTAGATGCTTGCGGCACATTATCAATCACATATAACGGCTGATTATCTCCACGTAATGAGTTAGCACCACGAATAGTGACAGAAGAAGCAGCACCCGGAGTAGACATTGAAGCTGTTACATTTAAACCTGCAATCTTACCTTGCAATAGCCCGTCAATAGATACAGCTTTTGAAGCATCATTCGCATCAGGACGAAGACTGGCTGTAGCGCCTGTTAAATCGCTCTTTTTAGCCGTTCCATAACCAACAACAACTACTTCATCCAAATTTTGTGCATCCTCTTTTAATTGAACGTTAATTTTAGTCTGATTTCCAACCACTATTTCTTGTTTGGAATAACCGATAAAAGTAAAGACCAACACTGATTTTGAGTTTGGAACGGAAATGGAGAATTTTCCATCAATGTTGGTAATTGTCCCATTAGTAGTACCTTTTACTTGTACATTGACACCAGGCATACTTTCATTTAGAGCATCCACTACCTGACCGGTAATGTTTTTTCCTTGTCCCATAGATTGCGCTGCAAACGCAAACAATGTGATGAAACATAGCAGAAAAACTTTTGATAGGTTCTTCATAGAAGTCATTTTTATAAATTATTAAATTTAAAGATTAAAAAGCTTATTCCAGATTTTTTGCTGAAATCCATACGCAAATATAGACGTGGTTACTGAATATGCATGTTCTATTTTAGCTACTATTTTTCCAATTTTGTCTAAAATCATCCATTTCATCGATATATCTAACCATCATAGACATTGTTGGACATCTTACGAATCAAAAAAAGAAAGCGGAAGTATCCATTCTTGAATATTCCCGCCTCCTTTATATTTTATCCTAATATAACTACAACAATTTTCCTATGAAGATATATTATAGGTTTTCTATATCAGAAGATTGAAGACCCGTATATTTGATAATTATATCAATGGATATTCCGTCCTCTCTCATCTTCCGAGCAATTTCAATTTGCTTCTTTTGCTCTCCTTTCTCCAACCCTTTCTCCAACCCTTCCTTCATCCCTTCTTTCATCCCTTCTTTCATCCCTTCTTTCATCCCTTCTTTTATTCCCTCTAGCCTTCCTTTTTTCACTCCTTTTTCCAACCCGGCCTTCATCCCTTCCTTTAACCCTTCTTCAGCCGCTTTTCTCCGCATCTCTTCGTTTTTGCGCCGTTCATCCTCCTCTACGATTTGATTGACTCTATATCGATCTAATGCCTTATCATAAGCGATACGATTTTCTTCCGAAAGATCGGCAACTGCTGCCAATCTCGCCAGATGTTCAAACACTTGTTCTTTCAAAGCATCCGGCATTCTATTCCAATTGCTCATATTCTTCAGTGCATAAATTAATTTATCATATAATGTATGGCAGTCCGACAAATCCTTTGTAAAATAAGGAAATTGCAAATAAATCTGCCGGAGATGCGGATTAACAATCTTCCCTGTATCACGGTCGGAAAGAACCGTATCCGTACGGAATTTAGCCTCTAAATTTTCCTCTTTGAAATTCATCAGGAAAATTCCATATATAGTAGGTAGTCTATACTGCTTTCCATAAGAGACAAGTGGTTCTCTTGCAGTCATCGGATCTTCAGGGACAGGGACTTCTTTTGAAGAAGGAGATTCTATCTGCCGACTCACAGCACGACAAACATAATAAAGTGTACGATCTAAAAAATTACTGTGCCAACGATTCTGCATCTCCACGATAATATACTCACCACTTGCTGTACGGCAATAAAGATCATAAATGATACCTTTATCACTCACATTGTCTGCATGATCTTCCTTATCCAGAAAAGTAAGTTCTGTAATATGATGTTCACCTGCAAGTAATTCGTTCAACAAAGTGATGAGCAAATTCTTACTGGCCGGTTGACCAAAAATAATTTTAAATCCTATATCAGTAAAAGGATTGACGTATTTGGACATGATATTCTATTTTTAGCAAAGGTAACTATTTAAATCCATAAACATAAAAAACAATCCCAAACTTTACAGATTTATAGCCTTTTATAGTAAGCTGTCTCCCTTTCAATTCCTCCAAACAAACAAGAGAAATGTTCTATTTTTCAGATTAAGAAAGAAAACAAAACTATTGAAGATGGTAATCCGGAATTAAAAGCATCCATATTATCACATATATATGCATATTACCGCCACAATACAGCATATATTTTCAGATGATATGCGTTTTCTTTAAAGAAATAAATGATTTTCCTCGGTGAGCAATAAGCCATTCCTCGGTGAGGAACACATCCTTCCTCACCGAGAAAGCCTTCCATACTCACCGACCAAGTTATAAAAGCCCTCGGAAAAGCCCGTTTATAGGCTAGTTCATCATCACAAGCGCACAAAAGAAAAATGATAAAGCAAACTACATACGGGCAAGCAGTAAGCATATAGATAGCAATACAGAGGAATTATTTATTTTTAGACAGGAATTATCCAGGACAACAAACAACCCTACATTCTTTCATCCAAAATGCAGAGCGTTTTTTCCTTCACCACAAACAAGTGACTGATATATTAAAAACAGAAAGAATAGAATATACCCTTTTTCAAATCAGCACATTTTTAATCCCATCCTTTCAACAACCATACTCTTTCAGAGTCTGCATCAACTTCGCTCCATTGATCGGCTTCACCAGATAATCATCACAACCGGCTTTCAACGCAGCTACCCGGTCAGCATCAAAGGCATGAGCAGTCAGGGCGATAATCGGAATTTCAGCATTAAACTTCCGGATCTCCGAGGTTGCAGTACGCCCGTCCATAACAGGCATCTTCATATCCATCAGTACCAGATCCACCGGTTGGGTACGGACAATCTCAACTGCCTCCAGTCCATTCGGTGCGTGTAACAACTGGCATTTGTTTTTCAAGATAGAAGATACCAAAAAGAAGTTACTTTGAATATCTTCAACGACCAGCACTCTTTTAGGTACTTTCTTTGTTTCTTCGGAGTCAAGAATATTTTCTTTATTCGCATCCTTCTCATTGTTCCGAAGTGAAGAAGTCGGTTCGTGGCATGGCAAAACCGCCCAAAACAAAGACCCTTTATCAAATTCCGACTCAAAGCCTATCTCTCCCCTGCAAGCCTCAACGATGGCTTTACAAATAGACAGTCCCAGTCCGGTTCCCTGTGCAAATTCATCCAGTTTCTCAAAACGATGGAACACCTTGTCTTTTTTATCTTCCGGTATACCAATACCTGTATCGCGAACGTAAAGACGAATATCTCCGTCTATCTTTTCATACCCCATTTCAATAGTTCCTTTGGAGGTATATTTGATAGCATTAGTTACAAAGTTAGTGAGAATCTGCGCTAACCGGTTTTTATCCAAACGAACGGTACAGGTTTCATAAGGATTCACGGGAACTAACCGAACCTGCGGATTTACTACACGACGATGCATCGAAGCAGCTAATTCGTTGAAATAAACAGCCAAATCAAAATCTTCGTATTTCAGTTCTACCGAGCCGGCTTCTATTTTCGAAAGATCCAGTATGTCGTTAATCAGTTTCAAAAGCAACTCATTGTTGGCATTGATAATCTGAATAAATTCTTCTTTTTCTTCTTGATCTTCCGTCACCATCAATAAATCGGAAAAACCAACGATAGCATTTAACGGTGTACGGATTTCGTGGCTCATATTTGCCAGAAAGGCGGATTTCAACTTATCGGATTGTTCAGCACGACTTCTTGCCGTTTCAAGTTCACCTATCATGTGCTGTCGCTCGGTAACATCATCTACGCGAATCACGACACCGTCAACATCTCCCTGTTCATTAAATATGGGAGTAGCAAAGACTTCTATGACATGCTTGTTATCCAGATTAAACAAGATAGACTCTACCTGACCGGATTTCCGGGCACGTTGCATCACACAGTTCTCACAAGGAGTGGTGCGATTATGGGCCGTCAGATAGCAAAGCTCCCCTTTTTTGTAAGCCTCATAAGAAAGGCTTTTACTACAAAGCGAGATATTCTCCCATTGTACGATATAGTCGTTCGCAATATATGCCAATCCCGAATTAATATTGTTCAATACCAACTCATTCTGACGAATCAATTGGATCATTCTTTGTTCGCTCTCAAGAAGTTCTTTTTTCGAACGCACAACCTCTTCCTACCATATATCCTGCTCCGGTAAAGATC
>OGOA01001381.1_pt1 | contig 11922 bp, 8 predicted proteins | sample 1573621 | NCBI WGS metagenome assembly OGOA01 (sample SAMEA2581917, study PRJEB24529) | metagenome | biome: Human gut stool | place: China | collected 2011
AGCGCGCCTTTTTTGGGGGGGCTCTGTCTGAAGGCGGTTCAAAGGGAGAGAAATGAGAACCTTCAGACCTGGGACCTGCCGGAATCTGATCCGGTTCCTCGCGCGGCCTGGATCACCAGACTCAAGAGGGTGCCGCGTGAGGAACCGGGAGAGAGATCTGACAAGAGGTTCTGGGAGTCTTTATGCCCTGTCAGCGATCAGATCCTGGCTGAAGACCGTCTTACTTCTGAGCGGGACGGTTGTGGCCGAAGAAGCGGAGGTAGCCGAGATCCTTCGCCTTGCCCGTCAGGTGCTCGATCTTCATTTCGAACACGTTCGTGTACTTATCGATCTTCTCGAGACGGGCGTTCATTTCCTTATTGATGTCAACGCTCGGGGTGTGGCGTTCGAGGATCTTACGCATGATCGCGGTCTTCTCAGCCTTGTCCTTGATGATGCGGATGGGGCCTGAAGCGATGGCGGACACGAAGTCAACGGAAAGCTTCGGCTGATTCGTACGGTCCTGAGCGATCCAGCAGATCGAGCCGCGGGGATTCTGCTGAATGTCGGCGTTCCGGCGGCCGTCGCCCATGCCAGCGCCGTGGAAGTAGATCTTCCCGTCCAGCAGGATCGGGGTGATCGGCACACCGTAGGGTTCACCGGTGCCGTCAGCGAGCGACAGCACAGCGTGATCGGTGCGGCGGATGACGTCGAGCGTCTCTTCACGGGTCAGCGCGAACTTCTGATTCCGCATCGGCATATCTTTCGTGTTCTTCGCGGGATCCAGGGCGAAAGCGGAGTTCGCGGCAGGAGCGAGAGCAGCGAGAGCGGCAACGCTCATCAGGGTGCGGCGGGAAAGATTGGTCATTTTTATTCTCTCCAAATGGTTTCAGGTATTTAGCGGAGGAGTGTTCTCCTTCCGACTGAGTCCAATGTAGGAAAAACGCTTCCGTTCCTCAAACCTGAGGCTTATGATGGAGTGCTGAAAAGATCGATATCAGTTCCTCTTTTATCGATAGGAGAAGAGTGCCATGGCAGAGGACCGCAGACACCCGCCGAAATTCAGCACAGAGACCCGGAAGAGTGACCCGAGACGGACAAACGACGAGAATTTCGCGTCTTTCATGGGTTTTCTCGATGAGCGGTTTTATGACGTCGACCGGCACGCCTGCCGCGTGAAGAAGGGCGTCCGCTCGTACACGTACTCGCTTCACCTCGTGCGGTGCGGAGTGGCGCGTCTTGCGGCGTTTGAAACCGACGCGATGACACTTCGCTACAGCATCCGAAAGAACCGCTACCACAGCTTCATTAAGCTCATGATGCCGACATCCGGTACCTTCACGATTACGGTGAATGGCGTCCGGACCGTGAGGCTTGCGCCAGGCGAAGCGCTGCTCTTCGACCCCACGGAAGACATCACATACGCCGCGGTGAAGGACACGAAAGGCATTTCGCTTCTCGTCGCGAGCAACTACTTTCACGCGCGGACCCGCTTTCAGGCGGCGCTTTTCAAGGTGCTCCCGATCCTCGGGAAAACGGCGCGTGAACGCTGTTTCCTCGCGGTGCTCCGGGCCGTGCACGATTACCTCGGAGACATGACACCGGAAGAGGCCGAGGACTACTGCGATACGCTCTCCGCTGCCCTCCGCCCCGTGCTCTCAGAAAGCTTCTCGGGGAACGACAAATCTTTCGCGTCGCATCAGGATTTCCTCCGCGCCTGCGCGGTTGACGCGATGTATAAGAACATCGCGGATCCAGAAATCCGCGCGGACGACATCGCGCGCGAGGTCGGGGTTTCCTCCCGCTATCTCTCGGACCTCTTCCGGAAGACGGGAAGCTCCGTCATGAACCGGCTTCTCGCGCTGCGGCTGGAACGCGCCTCAACGCAGCTCCGGGACGCCGCTTCACGGGCCTTCACGATCGAAGAAATCGCGAAAAATAATGGCTTCGCGAGCCTCACGCACTTCGGGCGGGTCTTCAAAAAGACGTACGGCGCGACGCCGAGCGAATGGCGGAATGCCGAAACCGTCGATACCAGCTTCTCAAAAGATCGAAAGGACGGGGAGGCCTGAAACTGACACGCTTCTGGTGCAGCGGAAACCGTACCTGGAACGATCGCTTTCCCCTCTGATTTTTCGGTACGCTTTCCGTTATATCGGGACAGATCTCACAAAGACCCCCATATCTTGCGGTTTTCGGTGGATTTCCGTGATTTTTCGGATTCCGATTCTTCTTTCCTGCAGCATCTGAGAGATAAAACCACCCTCAGTTTCATGAAGATCCCCGGTTTCCGGGAATCTTCAGGAGTTTCCTGCCACTTTCCCCTGTTATAACGTTTACCGTACCCAAAGAGGCGAAATCGTCTTTTTCATCTCCTTTTTCTGATAGATGCTGATAGTTCCTCATAGAAACTCATAGGAACTATCAGAAACTCATAGAAAAAGGGGAATTTCAATGATTTGAAGAGCATTGGTCGCGGGATCGGCGGGGTTCCTGCGGTTCCGCCTCTCGGATTTCCGCTTTCTAGATATAACGGATACCGTACCCACAGCACTTCAATCCCAGAGGAGATCCCCGCCGGCCGGGCATCTCCATGGGGTCACCTAATCGTCCAGCCTTCGTTCAGACGCGGGACCTCAGGAAGCGGAGACTCCCTCAGGTCAGGAGAGTCCCCCTTCTCTACCCTCCTCCACTTTTCCCGAGGCAATAAAAAAGCGATCCGCTTTTTACACGGATCGCTTTTCTCAGTTCTTCCCCGGCCTCCCCTTCAGGCCGGGATCGGGCAGCGTTTAGAGGCTGCCGTTATTGATCACCTTATTCGGGCGGAAGAGATACTGAATCGGGGTCGCCACCATATGCATGAGCTTCGTGAACGGGAACACGATCACGATCAGGAAGCCAAGCAGGATATGGATCTTGTGGATCAGCGAGGTGTCGAGCAGGTGAATCCAGCTATCCGGCTTGAAGATGAAGAGACCCTGAGCCCAGTGGTCAATCGTCATGTAGGCTTCAAGCGGGCTCTGGCTCGTCACGTAGGTGCCAAGCAGCCCCGTAAGGATCTGAACGAAGATCAGCACGACGATCGCCTTATCCGCGAAGCTGCTGCGGACAGAGACGCGCTCGTTCGAGAAACGGCGGATCATCATCAGGGTGATGCCGGCAAACGCGACGATACCAGCGGCGCCGCCCATGATGATGGCGAGAAGCCGCTTCGTCTCGTTGCTCATGAGCCAGATGTAAAGGGGCTCAGGAGCGAGCAGACCGAAGATGTGGCCGAAGAACACGCCGATCACGGCAAAGTGAAAGAGCGGGCTCCCCCACTTGATCATCTTGTCGTTCGACAGAAACTGAGTAGAAAGCGCCTGGATCGTCGGGTTCGCGTGGCGGATACGCCAGATGAGACCCGCGATGAAGATGCCGAACGCGACGTACGGCAGGTAAGCGAACAAGACGCTGTAGATCCACGCGGTGGTGGCTGAAATTTGCTGTTCCATTTCAATTGTCCTCTGCTCGGATGGCAATCTTTTCCGTGGTCACCAGTCGGGGTGCCGCACCGGAAAGCGTCCGGAGAATAGTAATGAGCGGTGCGTAAGGGTGCTTCCGGTCGATGAAGCGGCGTTCCATCATGCGAAGGACACCGCCCACCTCGGCGAGAACCCGCTTGGCGTCCTCTTCGGTCGGCTGCGCCGACACGAATTCGAGGAAGAGCGGGACGTAGTCCGGAAGCTCAGAGGCGCTGCAGTCCATGCCGCTTGCAGCGTAGCTCTCGCGAAGGTCCACCATCGCCTGACCCCGGTCACGGTTCGTGCCGTAGACGAAGTCAAAGAGATAGAGGCTCTCGGCGGAATTCGAGTCAAAGAGACTCGAATACTCCGCCTGCCATTCGCGAAGCGACTTAAAACCCCTGGCCCAGGAGAGGAAGGTGCCGAGCGGCGACTCAGGACCCGTTTCCGTGATCCCGTCGGCCGCCACGAGCGGCTCCACTTCTCCCAGGTTTTCCCACAGCTCCTGCTCGGGATAATCGAGAAGAGATGAGAGAATTCGGTAGGTTTTGATCATACGATCGCCTCTTTAGAGGCCTCCGAAGAGACCGTTTTCCTTATCTTCACCTTCAAAACCGAGACCGGTGCGGAGAGCGAAGAGTTCCGCTTCCTCACGGACCGCGGGAGCCGTCGGGATCACGAAGCGATCCTTGAAGTCGGCGATCGCGAGGAGCTTATACATCGCGGTGAGTTCCTCAGGCGTGACACCGGCCTTTTCGAGGATATCGGGCGAAATCTCGTCACCGAGCGTCTTCCCGCGCATGTAGATACGGAGCGCGACGAGCTTCCCGAGAGCCTCACGGATCACCTTCTGATCACCAGCGGTGAGGAGGCGCGCGAGGTACTCAAGCGGAATACGCATGTCGTCGATGCCGGCGAAGAACTGCTCCGGCACGTCCTGGTGGCCGAGCGGAGAGAGCGGCGGAACGTACCACACCATCGGGAGCGTCCGGTATTCCGGATGCAGCGGGAAGGCGATCTTCCACTCCTTCATGAGCTTATAGGTCGGCGAGTTCTGGGCCGCGTCGATGAAGTTCTGCGAGATACCGTCGCGGAGGGCGGCGCGCTGCACTTCAGGATCGAACGGGTCAAGAATCAGGTCGAGCTGACGCTCATAAAGCTCGTTCTCGGGAGCCGCGGAGTAATCCTCGATCTTCTCAGCGTCGAACAGCACGACACCGAGGTAGCGGACACGGCCGACGCAGGATTCGCTGCAGATCGTCGGTTCGCCGGACTCGATACGCGGGTAGCAGAAGATGCACTTCTCGGACTTGTTGCGGGCCGGGTTGAAGTAGATCTTCTTATAGGGGCACGCGGAGATGCACTGACGCCAGCCGCGGCACTTATCCTGATCGATCAGCACCACGCCGTCTTCGCTGCGCTTATAAATCGCGCCGCTCGGGCAGGACGCCGCGCAGGACGGATGCAGGCAGTGCTCGCAGAGACGCGGCAGATAGAACATGAAGGAGGCTTCGAACTCTTCGTAGCCCACGGTGTCCGTGCCCTTCAGGTTCGGGTCAGCGGAACGGGCGGCGAAGGGGCCGGCGAGGTTATCTTCCCAGTTCGGACCGTCTTCCACCTTGTCCATGCGCTTGCCGGTCGCGATCGAGTACGGACGCGCGGTCGGAGCGGTCTTGCGGCGAAGGCTCTGCTTCAGGGTGTCGAAGTCGAACGTGAAGGTAATCCTTCACTTCCGGCTGACGCGGGGAGCTGAAGAGCTTGCCAAGGATCGTCGGGCGGTTGCCGTGACGCAGCACCGCCTTCCCGTCCTTCACTTCCCAGCCGCCCTGCCACTTCTCCTGGTCTTCCCACTTCTTCGGGTAACCAATGCCGGGCTTCGTTTCGACGTTATTGAACCAGGCGTATTCCATACCCTTGCGGCTGGTCCAGACGTTCTTGCAAGTGACCGAGCAGGTGTGGCAGCCGATGCACTTGTCAAGGTTGATCACCATGCAGATCTGTGCTTGTACTTTCATGGTTTGTCCTTATTCTCTAAATGGTTCTCAGGTATCGGCTTACCACTCGACATGGTCGAGACGGCGCAGCAGCACAAACTCGTCGCGGTTCGCGCCGATCGTGCCCATGTAGTTCAGCGCGAAGGAGAACTGGGCATAGCCGCCGGCCATATGGGTCGGCTTCGGGCAGATGCGCGAGATCGAGTTGTGGAGACCGCCGCGCTTACCCGTCGTCGGGGAGAGCGGGACGTTCACAGTACGGCCCTGGTTGTGATACATGTAGACCGCGCCTTCCGGGATACGCTGCGAAACGCAGGCACGGGCGATCGTCGAGCCATTCATGTTCACGGCTTCAATCCAGTCGTTATCCTTCAGGTCGAGCTTCGCCGCGTCCGTTTCGCTGATCCAGATCACCGGGCCGCCTCGGCCGAGCGTCAGCATCACGAGGTTATCGGACCAGGTGGAGTGCGTCGTCCACTTGTTATGCGGGGTGAGGAGGTTCAGCGCGAGCGTCTTATCCTTGATGCCGAGCTTTTCCTTCATGCCGTCGATCTCGTGCTTCGCGAGCGGCGGCTTGTACCCCACAAAGCCTTCACCGAAGTCAAGCATCCAGGTGTGGTCGAGGTAGAAGCTCTGGCGGCCCGTAATGGTGCGCCACGGCATCAGGTTGTGGACATTCACGTAGTTCGCCGTGTAAGCGACACCGCGGTCCGAAATACCCGTCCAGATCGGGGTATTGAGCGAACGGCGGGGCTGCTGCACGAGGTCGTCATACGTGTAGCGGGTGGAGCCCGTGCCCTTCATCATTTCTTCTTCGAACGGTATGCCGGTGAGCTTCTCAAGGCCCTTCCAGGCACGGCGTCCGGCGGCGCCATTGCCGGCCGGGTCGAACGTGAGAATCATGTTGACCGCGTTGATGTCGGTATCAAGCTTCGGAGCGCCCTTCGCGTAACCCTCTTCCACGCGGCCGTTCAGGTCGCCGAGGGTCTCGTAGTCTTCGCCCGTCTTCCAGGCGATCTGGTGCGGCGCGACGCCCTTATCGCGGAGCAGCGGGCCGACAGCCGTGAACATGTCGTAGAGGTGCGGGTAGTCGCGCTTCACGAGAACAAGGTTACCCATGGTGACACCTGGGATCGGGGTCTTGCCTTCGGTTCTCCAGTCAACCGGCTCCATCGGAGCGGCGGTCTCAGCAGGCGAATCGTGGGCGAGCGGGGTCATCATGATGTCCTCTTCAACGCCGAGGTGACCCACGCAGAGCTTCGAGAACGTGCGGGCGAGATCCTTGAAGATGCGCCAGTCGGTGCGGGCTTCCCACGCCGGATCCACAGCCTTCGAGAACGGGTGGAGGAAGCAGTGCATATCGGTGGAGCTCATGTCCGCCTTTTCGTACCAGGTGGCGGCCGGGAGCACGATATCCGAGTAGAGACCGGAGGTCGTCATGCGGAAGTCGATCGTCGCGACGAGATCAAGCTTCCCGACCGTGTCTTCGCTCTTCCACTTCGTGAAGAGCGGCAGCTCCTCACCCATCTGCTCAATGTTGTCACCGAGAACGCCGTTCTCGCTGCCGAGCAGATGCTTCATGAAGTATTCCATGCCCTTCGCGGAGCAGCCGATCAGGTTGGCGCGCCAGATGAAGAGGCACTTCGGGGAATTGCCTTCACCGTCGATGTCTTCGCTCGCGAGGTGGAGGTTGCCGGAACCGAGCTGGTTCGCGATATAGTCACGCGGGGCGACGCCGGCCGCGTTCGCTTCGCGGACGAGGTCAAGCGGGTTGCGCTCGAATTCCGGCTCCGTCGGCAGCCATCCCATACGCTGAGCGCGGATGTTGCAGTCGACGAGCGACATCTTGTTCCAGTCTTCCTTATGCTTCGCGAGCGGCGAGACGAGGTCCCCCGTCTTCACGCGTTCGTAACGCCACTGGTCGGCGTGCATATAGATGAAGCTCGTGGTGTTCATCTGACGGGACGGACGGATCCAGTCGAGACCGAAGGTGAGCTGAGCCCAGCCAACCTGCGGACGGACCTTTTCCTGACCCACGTAGTGAGACCAGCCGCCGCCATTCACGCCGATCGTGCCGCAGAGCATGAGGAGGTTGATCGCGGCGCGGTACGTCATGTCGGTGTTGAACCACTGGTTCACACCGGCACCGATAATGATCATCGACTTGCCGCGGGTCTTCTCAGCGGTCTTCGCGAATTCGCGCGCGACGTGCACGACGCGTTCAGAAGGAACACCCGTGATGATTTCCTGCCACTTCGGGGTGCAGTGGAGATCGTCCGCGTAGCTGCGGGCGCAGTTCGGATCGTCGTAGCCGTTCTCAACGCCGTAGTTCGCGAGGAGCAGGTCAAAGGTCGTCGCGACGAGGACCGACTTGCCGTTCCCGAGGTCGATGCGGCGGACCGGAACCTTGTGCGAGATCAGGGAGTCGTGAGCCGTGGCAGCGAAGTTCGGGTTCTTGTACTCAGCGCCGCCGAAGTACGGGAAGAGGACTTCCACCACTTCGTCGTGGTGATCCTTCTGCGAGAGCTCAGGCGTGAACTTGCGGCCGGTGCGGCAGTCTTCGTTCTTCAGGTTCCACTGACCCTTGCCCGCGTAACGGGTGGTCATCGTGCCGTTCGGGATCACGAGCTGGTCTTCGGTATCACGGAGAACCGGAGCGAAGTTCGGGCGCTCTTTGTCGTCGAGACCGAGGTTATCGGCGAAGTCACCGGCGCGCAGCAGACGGCCCGCGGAGTACTGACCGTTCGGCTGTTCCTCGAGCTTCACGAGGAACGGGAGGTCCGTGTACTTGCGGACGTACTCGTCAAAGTACGGGGTCGTCCGATCCACGAAGAATTCCTTCAGGATCACGTGGCCCATCGCCATGCCGAGTGCGGAGTCCGTGCCCTGCTTCGGAGCGAGCCACACGTCAGCGAACTTCGACGCGTCGGAATAGTCAGGAGAAATGACGACAACCGGGGTGCCCTTATAGCGCACCTGGGTCATGAAGGGAGAGTCAGGGGTACGCGTCACCGGGACGTTGGAGCCCCAGAGCATCAGGAACGCGCTGTTAAACCAGTCCTGGCTTTCAGGCACGTCAGTCTGCTCGCCCCAGGTCTGGGGAGAGGCAGGCGGAAGATCGCAGTAGAAATCGTAGAAGGAGAGCGACGTGCCGCCGAGCAGCGACAGGTAGCGGATACCGGCGGCGTAAGAAACCTGCGAGAACGCGGGAATCGGGGTGAAACCGGCGTTGCGGTCCGGACCGTACTTTTTCGTGGTCCAGATGTTCGCGGCGGCCATGATTTCGTAGGCCGTATTCCAGTCCATGCGGACAAAGCCGCCCAGACCGCGGACCTTCTTATAGGACTTTGCCTTTTCCTTATCGGAGACGATAGAACCCCAGGCCTTCACCGGGTCCTTTTCCTTCTCCTTCGCCTTCTCCCAGAGCTCGAGCAGCTCGCGGCGGATCATCGGGTGCTTCACGCGGCCCGAGTTATAGAGGTACCAGGAATAAGAAGCGCCACGCGGGCAGCCGCGCGGCTCGTGATTCGGCATATCCGGACCGTTATCCGGGTAGTCGGTCGCCTGGATTTCCCAGGTCACGATTCCCTTCTTAACGAAGATCTTCCAGGAGCACGAACCGGTACAGTTCACGCCATGCGTGGAACGGACCACTTTATCGTGCTGCCAGCGATTGCGATAAAACTTTTCCCAGGCACGCGCGGCGTGATCCTGGGCGCTGAAGTAGCGAAGATTGGAAAAGGCATCAGTCATTTTTTTGTTCTCCTGAAGGTTCCGGCACTGCGAGCTGCGACGTCCCGTTTGACACGTGCCGGAACCGATGGGGGTGGTTTTCAGGCTATTAGTTGGCCTTACGCATCATGCCGAGCCAGTTAAGCACGATGTTTGCAATTGCAAAGAGAGTGAAGACAAGGAAGCCGAGACCGTAGCCGGCGTTGCCGTAAGCGGTAACGACAGCGGCGAGGATGATCGGGAAGACGAAGCCGCCGAAGGCACCGAGACCGCCGACCCAGCCGGAGGCACCGCCGACCGACTTGGCCACGTAGACCGGGACGAGCTTCATCACAGCGGCGTTATTGAAGCCGAAGGCGACAGCGATCACGATCGTGATGAGGAAGGTGCCGAACCACGGGAGGTTGAGGTTCATCAGGGCGCAGGAGATCGCGACGACGACGAGAGCGCCGATGCAGACCTTCTGACCGCCGACCTTGTCAGCGAACTTGCCGCCCGGGACGCGCATCAGAGCCGCGAGAATCGAGAAGATAGCGGTAAGAGCGCCGGCCGTGATCGGTTCAAGTCCCTGGGCACGGGTCCAGTAGGTGGGGAACCAGGCGGTAAGAGCCATGAATCCACCGAATGTTGTGAAGTAGGTGAGAACGAGGAGCCAGGTCTGCGGAATGCCGGCAGAGATCTTGAGAGACTCAACAATGTTCCCGGTCGGGAAAAGTTCCTCGCCGTGCTCAACCGCGGCTTCCTTCGCTTCCTCGTGGGAAACGCCGTGGTTACGGAGCTGGAAGTACGGGGCGTTGCAGGAGATCACCGCGTAGAGAATGCCGCCGATGATGAGAACCGCCGTGAGGACGTGGTACGCGTTCACGAAGCCGATGCCCTTAAGGAGCAGCGGCAGACAGAAGGCGAGGACGCCGGCAGAGGCCGTACCGAGACCGCCGAAGACGCCGAGGGCGAAGCCCTGGTCCTTCTTGCGGAACCAGTAAGAGATCTGGCTCACGCCGACAGAGAACGTCGCGATTCCGCATCCCGCGAGGCAGCCGAGGAGCAGGATCACCGGGTAGAGACCGGCCATGTTCTCAGGGAAGCGCGTGGAGAAGAGGATCGAAAGACCGATCAGGCCAATCGCGGAGCAAAGCATGAGGAAGTTGAAAGACTTCCGGCCGCCGTTCACGTCAACAGACGCGCCGAACGGAATACGAAGGAGAGAGCCCGAAAGCGACGGGACGGCAACGAGAAGACCCACTTCCGCCGGGGTAAGACCCATGACATCCGTCAGGGCCTTAGCGGTCGGCCCGAAAAGGGAAATCGACATCGCGCCAAAGAAGAAGCCAAGGGTTGCTGCGAGAAGGGCCCGGTTGGGAGACCCGATCAGCTGAAAGTTTTCTTTGCTCATATCTGATTGGTTTTTATAGCGAAGCGCCCGGAGCGGAACCGCGAGGAGTTCCAGATTCAGCCGAGATCAGACGCTTCATGTGTGTTTTTGGGGAAATCGCCCTCTCTTTACTCAAAGCCCCTGTTTTCAAGGGTTTCGCGCAAAGAGTAAAAAACCCCTAAATCCCCTGATTTATTTGGGAATTAGGGCACTTCATGGAACGCCTGCATTCTAAGTAACGGCTATTGGCTACGAAATATGGAGAACGGGCTAATCCGTCCCCACCCTCTCACAGCCGGATGACTAGTCCCCTACACGAAAGGGTGTACCCATTTCATACAGGTATACGCTCATTATTTCTTTAAATACAATTATTTGATAAAACTGACCCCTCGGCCCCGGATAACGCCGTTACTACCTACTTTTTAAAGTTGTAGGGCAAATGCATCTTTTTATTCAGTCTTAGACCTGAGCCCGAAAGACTCATATCAAAGATGCCCAATCATCCGAAGTGACTATCTGACAGAGTCCACTTCGGAGTAGCTTAGGGAAACCCATAACTACCTAGCCCGTTTTTTGCATCCCATGGACATGGGGGTGCCGCTTCACGGGACAAAAAATAGTGGTAAAGAGCACCATCTTTATCTGTCCCTCGCGAAGCCCCGATTCTGCAGGGTTCCGGAAGGTCTCCGGTTTCAGCGCCCGTCTTCAGATCATTCGGGCGGCTGACCCCTTAGCCATTCCGGTGTCACCTTTATCAGCTACAGCCATGGGCTGACGGACGTTGTTTTTCTGCGTATCTGTGTGTCGGAAATTTCTGCCTCAGCCTGCCATTTCGTATGGCAAAGCTTAAGATTCATTATTTGATTTCCTCAAAACCTCGGAAACACGGAGGATCCTTCCCTTGGCTTCCTACTTCATCATCCTGATCGGCATCGGTCTGATTGCGGGAACTTACATCGCGAATAAAGCGAGCGGTAAGAAAACGAAGACCCCGGCTGACACCAGCGGAATCCACGCAGTCAAAGGCTGCAGCACGACGCTTCTTCTCGCGGGAAGCGTGGTTGTGCTCGGTCTCGTGCTTCTGGCACTTATATTTCTCGCATAAGTATATGAAGTGATTCTTAATTAGATTCGCTTTGAGAGGCTCTTCAAAAAAATTTTATGAGTTCCTGATAGCGGTTCAGAAAGATCTATCAGAAACTCATAGCTGCTAATAGAAATTAGTGAGGCTCTATTAGCGGATCACTACCTGTTCTTCGGGGCTGCTTTGCTGGAACACCTTTCCGGCCGAGGGTGAGGAAAATTTTGTGGGTGACTCTGAGATAATTGCTCTTGGAGG
>OGOA01001390.1_pt1 | contig 11865 bp, 9 predicted proteins | sample 1573621 | NCBI WGS metagenome assembly OGOA01 (sample SAMEA2581917, study PRJEB24529) | metagenome | biome: Human gut stool | place: China | collected 2011
TCCGGAGTACATCCCCTTCCGCCTGTTCAATGAGCAGCACGGCAAATTCATCCCCGCCCATGCGCCCGATGAGCCCCCGATCGCCGACGCATCCCTGCAACCGGGCCGCACCCTGTACGAGCAGTTCGTGGCCCGCGTGCTGGAAAGTGCCAGCACAGCCGCCACGGCGGCCCAGAGCGCCTCGGCCAGCGCCGAACGCTGCACTTCCAGTGCCGCACAGGCACAGACTGCTGCCCGGCAGGCCAGCACCAGCAGCACCGCGGCGGCCGGGTGTGCATCCCGGGCCGAGGCTGCTGCCGCCCGCGCCGAAGAGCTGGCCCCGGCAGACGGTCAGGTACTGAGCGTGAACGGCAAAAGCGGTGTAGTGGTCCTGCGTGCGCAGGACGTGGGTGCCCTGCCCCGGCCTGCGCAGCCGGCAGCCGGCTCCCTGCTGCGGGTTCTGAGCGTGAACCCCGACACCGGTGCCCTGCTCACCGACACTACGCCCCCGCCCGACCTGACGCCCTATGTGCGCAGCAGCACCCTGCCGGACGCAAAGACCCCCGGCCCGGTGCGCATCGACCCGCAATACGGCGTGGCTGTGCGGGAGGACGCCACCCTGACCCTTGTGCCTGCCTCCGCCGAGCAGCTGGACAGCATGACCGACGGCTTTGCGCCGCTCACCCCGGCCCTGCTGCCCTACGGCGTAAAAAAAGCACTCACCACCGCCAGCACTGCCGCCGGATGGACCGGTGCGGAAAAGACGGCCGCCCTGCGCACGCTGGGTGCCGACCTGACCGCCTACTATACCCGGCTGGAGGCCGACGCCAAATTCGGCACGCCGTACACCCTGCCGCCCGCTGCGGCGGACCAGCTGGGCGGCGTGAAGGTGGGCGAAGCGCTGGACATCGCCCCGGACGGCACCCTCAGCGCCAAAACGCTCAATGACAAGATCGCTGCCGCCGTGGCGGTAAAGTCGGAGGCGCGACTGGTGTGGAACACCCATGTGACGTCTCCTAACAAATTCACAACTTGGGATGTTCAGATTCCAGGCAATGTTGATAAGATATGCATTACCAAAGGCAAGTACAACAGCTACGATAATAACACTGAAAAAAGCATTGCACGCGGTGGCACGACAACTTATGACTGTGACATCAATTTTACAATCACATTCCAAACAAACGGCATCCTTCATGTTGTTTATCCATACAAAACAGTGTTCCCTCTGGAACTCTGGATTGACGGCTACCACTACCCCACCCTTGCCGACCTGCTGACGCAGGTGACCGCCGTGGAGAGCAGTGTCACCGATCTTCAGGTGGCCCTGTGCGAGCTGTACGAAGAAAAGGAGGAAAATTGATGGCGAAAATTTATGCAGCCCTGATCCGCAAGGGCATCAAGACGCTGGACGAGGTGCCCGCCCGTCTGCGCAGCACCGTGGAAGCCCTGCTGGCGGAGGTGGAAGCCGATGCTTGAAGCCTGGTCCCGCACGCGGGACGGCACCCGGAAGCTGAGCGCAAACTTCACCGTGGCCGAGTTTGCCTGCAAAGATGGCTCGGACCCTGTGTTCGTGGACAGCAGCCTTGCCGCCCTGCTGCAGAAGATCCGCGACCACTTCGGCCGCCCCGTAGTCATCACCAGCGGCTACCGCACTGCCGCCCACAACAGATCCGTAGGCGGGGCCTCCTACAGCCAGCATCTGTATGGGCGCGCTGCCGACATCCGGGTGCAGGGCATCCCGGTGGAGCAGCTGGCCGCCTATGCAGAGACCTGCCTGCCCGGCACCGGCGGCATCGGCCGGTACCCGCCCCGGGCCGGACGGGCTGTGGGCTGGGTCCATGTGGACACCCGCCCCGCCAAAAGCCGCTGGACAGGTTAAGAAGGAGGTGAACCCAATGGAAAGCATCCTGTCCGCCCTGATCGCCGGTGCCGTGACCCTGATCGGGGTGCTGATCGCCAACAGCCGCAGTCAGGCCGTGACCGACACCAAGCTGGAAGAGCTGACCCGCGAGGTGCGCGAGCACAACAATTTCGCCCGCCGCGTGCCCATTCTGGAAGAGCAGATGAAGGTGGCAAACCACCGCATCGCCGACCTTGAGAACCATGAACGAATGAAAGAGAGGAACTGATTTATGGAACTGAGCAACAAGATCTCCGCCGCTACCCTGGCCCGCACCGCTGTGCTCCTGCTGGCCCTGACCAATCAGGTGCTGAGCGCAATGGGCAAGCCCGTGCTGCCCATCGAGAGCACCACCGTGGAGCAGCTGGTCACCGCCGGCATCACCACCGTGGCCGCATTGATCAACTGGTGGAAGAACAACAGCTTCACCGCTGCCGCCGTGGCCGCCGACAGCTACATGGCCCGGCTGAAGCAGAAGCAGTGATCGCCGACTGCCCTATATAAGGTAAGAGGGCAAGGCCCCCGGAGACGCAGGTTTCCGGGGGCCTTTTTCGTCTGCAGCAGAGCGGCAGGAGAAATTCCAGCCGGTTCTTTGCCAGAAATTCCGTCCCTCAAAAAGTGGGTTTCCGCAACAATCCGCACACTCTGCACCAGTACCGCAACCGCATCATTTCACATCCGCAACAGTTTCTCTTTTTTCTGCAACAAATTCTTGTGATTTGTGCAAAATATCCAATTCAGACTTTGGAATATTTTCACAAATCATGCGTTTCTACACATTTTTTCTTGACAACCTGCACCAGAAAATGGTATAAAGGAAGCAGGATAGTATGCCTCGAAACATGTCCATTATATGGGACAGTGGTAATGCGTAAAAGACTTGACACCATTTGAAAGGAGCCATCAATCATGACGAATAAAAAGCTGAAACTCGCTGCCATGTCCGTAGCCCTGACCGCCTGTGTCGCTGCACAGCCCATGGCTGCCCATGCTGTGGAAGGCCCCGACTCTGTCGAGGATAACGCTGCCCCGCAGGCCGAACCTGTAGTCGAGAGTTCCACGCCCGCCCCCGTCGCTGAGGAAGGGGAAAAGCAGGAGAAAGTCGGAGAGCAGGAGGAGTTTACCCCCCCCCCGGATGAACGAAGAGGCCAAGAAAGATGATCAGGCCCCCGCGTTCGGCCCCGGCACCAAGACCGATGACATCACCATCGACTATAAACCTGCTGAGAAGCCGGAAGAGCCCGGCAAATCCGGTGAGGACGGTGAAGCCGACGGCTCTGAGGGCTCCGGCGAGACGGACGAGACTGAGAACCCCGACGGCACCTATGTGAAGGGTGACGTGATCGACAACAGCAAGAAGGACGAAGCCACCGGCGAGGACGGCAAGATCGGCGAGGCCACCAAGGAAGAGACCCCCGACAGCTCTTCCAGCACCACCGTTGTGGACCCTGACGCCGAAGTGAAGAAGGGCGACCCCGTGGTGGGCAAGGATGAGGACGGCAACACCACCATCACCACCCCCACCGAGACCACCGGCACCCAGACCACTACCACCACCGGCACCGGTGAGGCAAAGTCCGAAACCACCATCACCGACACCAAGGAGACCGAGAAGGGCGATAAAATCGACCTGAACGAGGAGCTTGGCGAAGTGCGCCCGGACTGGAAAACCGATAAGGACGCCAAGCTGGGCGACTACACCGTGGACAAGGTCGAGCCCGCCGAGGACGGCAACTCCAAGGAGCTGACCCTGAAAAAGACCAGCCCGACCGAAGAAAAGGAGATGGCCGCTGAGGACATCGCCAAGCTGCTGGACGTCCCCGAGGGCGGCGTGGAGAAAAAGACCGACAACGAGGGCAACACCACCTATACCCTGAAAAAGGAAGAGACCTCTACCGACGAGAACGGCAACACCGTCACCCGCGTTACCTACTACGAGATCACCGGCAATTCGGTCAAGACCCGCACCGAGACCACGCTGAAGCTCAAGGTGGAAAAGGGCACCGTAGATGTTGATGAGAAGGATCTGACCACCAAGGTCGAGCTGCCAAGCATCACTGCCAAGAACACCGACGAGACCAAGACGGATGTCATCGAGATTTCTTCGGAGAAGCTGGGCGAAATGCTCAAAGACGAGTACTATAACAACGTTACCGGCGAGTATGTCTATACGGAAAACGTGGACGGCAAGGAATATACCTATAAAGTCAAGAAAACGGAAAACACCAAGCCGCTCACCAACGAGCAGCTGGCAAATCGTCTGGGCGAGGGCTTTACCGCCGATGCCAACGGCGTTTACTACAAGGGCGAAAAGCTGAACCTTGACCAGATGGAAGCCGTCCGCAAGACTTTGAGTTACACCGTGGCGGTCACCGAGATCACCAAGAATGAGGGCCAGGTCGAAGGCGGTCAGGAAAGCATCAAGAGTGCCGAGGAAACTGCCAAGCTGGAAGCCATCAAGGCCGCTCTGACGGATGCCGCCAAGAAAACCGGCATCAATGTGGACAGCGAGGATTTCAAGAACCAGCTGAATACGATCGATCCCACCGGCAAAGGCCAGCTCAATCTCAGTTATACCGATGCAGACGGCAATGTTCATACTGTCACCCTCCGCTATGACGGTGCAACGGTTTCTGCGCCTCAGCCGGGCAGCTCTGATCCGAGCAAGGACACCGAGACCCGTAAGGATGTTACGGACAACGTCATCACCGGCACCGCTTATGTGAACGGCTCGAATACATGGACCGAAAGCGGTTCCCTCAACGGCACCTACGTCAAGCCCGGCAGCGGTGAACTTCCCTCTCTCGAAGGTTGGACGTTCGACGGCATAGACACGGAGAAGGGCACCACGACCTACAAAAAAGAAGAAACCGTGACCTCGCCCGACGGCACCAGCACCAAGATCACCCGTACCTGCACGATCACGGAATCGTCCGCTTCCCTCAGCGATGCGGAGAAGGCAGATATCGCATGGGCGGAGTTGCTGAAACAGCACCCCGAATATAAGAACGAAGATGAGCTGAAAGCTGCAGGTTATAACATCGATATCGGCAGCATGGACTTCTCCGGCATCAAGCGCGTGGAATGGACGATCGGCACACTTTCTGAATCCACAAAGACGGACACCAAGGATCTTAACGACAAGCTGGTGATTCCCGGCGGCAAGAACTGGTCGATCGACGAAAAGGCCGGCACCATTACGGTGGACGGAAACATCTACCGCAATGTGACCAAAACCAATGACGGCTACACCTGCACGGTCGAGGACAAAAACGGCGTAAAGACCACCTACACCTTCACCAAACAGGCCGGTGCTCCGCTGACCCCTGATGAGATCCAGACCGCACTGGCAGGCCAATACAGTGTTTCCGCTGACAGCATCCGACTGAACGCCGACGGCAAGACCGCGACCTTCACGAAGGGTGACGAAACCATCACCGTGGATTACAGCACCCTGAGCGAGACCCTCACCGTCCGGAAGGATGTGCACACCTCCTCCAGTGTCACCGGCATCATCAAGGACGATAAGGATCTTGAGAAGGCATACGACGAGCTGTGGAAGCAGATCCAGGAGATCCAGAGCAAACTTCAGCCCGGCGAGGAACTCTGGATCGGTAAAACGAAGATCGATTCCACCACCAAAAAGGAAGATATCATCAAGTATTTCACCAAGGCCATCTCGCCCGATGACATGAGCAAGGATGAGCTGATCAAGGCTCTGCAGGAGCAGGAGCGGATCGCCAAGAACTCCACTTACGTTGCCAACAAGGGTTCTGATTACGAAGAGACCAAGAAGAACTACTACTCCGGTGAAAAGACGGGTGAATTCAAATACTTCAGCAAGGCACCGGATGGTTCCAAAATTGAGGTCTATTGGAAATCGACTTGGGGGTGGAACGGCTATTATTACTATACAGACGCTAACGGCCATGAAGTTCGTGTTGATAGTAACACTGTGCACTCCGAAGAGCAGCGCGACGACATCGGCCACCTCGATCTTGCTTCCGGCTCCAAGCTGGATCTGCTGCCGGACAAGGACGGCAAGGTCAACCAGACCGACTGCGTGCTGGTGAGCAAGAATCTGAAGCTGGAGTGGAACTACGATGCCGGAAAACTGGTCAACGGTAAGGACAACCAGACGGTCGGCCTGGACAGCAAGATCAGCTGGGATGACGAGGGCGGCAAGGGCAGCGGCCACTACGAGTATGACCGCGGCGACTCCAATAATAACCCCGACAAGAGCGCCTACTACAAGCTGACCGGCACTGTCGCCTATGATCCCATCAAAGATAAAGATGGCAGCATCAAGCTGTATCAGGGTGGCTATGACGGTTGGTACTGGGTCAGTGCGGAAGATCAGGCCATCAATGCCTACCTGAAGGCAACCGGCAGCAGCAAGACGGCCGCCAGCCTCACGAAAAAAGAGCGCAATGCCATCGTCGGCACCTACGTTGTGAAGATCGGAACCACCGGCACCAACAGCACCGGTGAGAGCGGCTATCAGGTCTATCTCAAGTCCTCTGAGCTGACCGCCTACGGCTATATGTCCCGCGATGCCAACACATGCATCAACAGCACCTACAAGCGCCAGGACGGCACCTGGGGTTACGTCGGCGGCTATGACCTGATGATCTCCGAGCTGACCCAGGTGCGTGAGGGCAAGGTCGTCGGCCAGACCGAATCCACCATCAAGACCATCACCGCCCCGCTGAGCATCCGCAGCTCGCAGGACTTCGCCAACCGCCTTCTGGAGCTGAACAAGCAGACCACCACCACCCATAAAACCGGTGAGGGTGCTACGGCTTACGGCGAAAATACTTCCGGCGACTTCGACGGTACCTATACGCAGAAGAAGAGCGAAACGGTCGAAGGATCCGGTACCGGCAAAGGCCACTACACCACCTTTACCGAAGTGCTGAAGAAGATCTTCTCCGGCTCCGGCAGCAAGGAGCACGACGAGGGCAGCGTCTCCTACACCCACCGCACCACGGACAAGGTGAACACCACGCCAGTGTCCAAGGAGACCGTGACCACCACCGACGCCCATGTGGGCTACAACTATACCTCCATCGAGACCCGGAAGGTGACCGTGAACGGCGAAGAGACGGTCATCGTCCCGCCGGTCACTCCGCCGGAAACGCCCGTGGAGGACGAGACCCCGGACGAAGTCGTGACCCCGGAGACCCCCGAGCTGCCGCCCGTGCAGGATGCCACCCCGGACGCTCCGGTCCTGCCGTCTGACGCGGTCCTGCCCGCTGTGCAGGATGCACTGCCGCAGACCGGCGTGAACTGGATGGCCGCTCTGGGCATGGCATTCAGCGGCATGCTGCTGACCATCGCAGGCGCATTCGCCAGCCTCAAGTACAAGGAAAAGCACTGATGCTTTTCCCTTCCAACGTGATCCACGTCAAGTCGTAAACGCATAGAAAGGGCCTCCCCATTCCGGGGAGGCCCTTTCGTGTTGTGTTCGGCTTATGCTTCCGCATCCAGGTACGCGTGCTTGTGCACCAGATTTCCCACGCTCATGTACTCCTTGCGGAAGGAGTAATCCTGATAAAACGGCTTGTTGCGGCCATGCTGACCGGCCACATAGGAGCACATGTTGGCACTGCCCGCAGGCCGGAACTTCCGGTGCCTGCGGGGCGGCTTTTCGCATTTATGAAACGGAGGAAAACGCTCAGAGGTCTGCGCCGTTGGAGCGGATGACCTTCTGATACCAATCGAAAGAATCTTTTTTGCTGCGGGCCAGCGTACCGGTGCCGTCGTCCTGCTTGTCCACATAGACGAAGCCGTACCGCTTGCTCATCTCGCCGGTGGAAGCAGACACCAGGTCGATGCCGCTCCAGGCGATGTAACCCATCAGGTCCACGCCGTCGGACACGGCCTGCTTGACCGCCTCGATGTGACGGCGCAGGTAGTCGATGCGGTAATCATCGTGGACACTGCCGTCGGGCTCCACCGTGTCGTGGGCACCCAGACCATTTTCCACCAGGAACAGCGGTTTCTGGTAGCGGTCGTACAGCTGGTTCATGGTGATGCGCAGGCCCAGCGGGTCGATGGCCCAGCCCCACTGGCTGGTCTGCAGATAGGGGTTCTTCACCGAGCGCACCACGTTGCCGTCGTTCACGGCCTTGCCCTCCAGGCTGGCCGCCACGCAGCGGCTGGCGTAGTAGCTGAAGGAGATGAAGTCCACGGTGTTCTCCCGCAGCAGGGCGTCATCGCCGGGCTCGGTGTGCAGCTGCACCTGCTTTTCCGCAAACAGCTTGCGGGCGTAGCCGGGGTAGCGGCCCCGCACCTGCACGTCGATGAAGAGCAGGTTTTCCTGCTCCTTCTGCACCGACTCCCAGACGTCCTCCGGGTTGCAGGAGTAGGGGTAGAAGCTGCCGCCGGCCAGCATGCAGCCCACCTGATTGGCGGGGTCGTACTGGTGGGCCAGGCGGGTGGCCGTGGCGCTGGCCAGCAGCACATGGTGGGCCGCCTGATAGATCACCTGGCTGCGGTTCTCGCCCTCCTGGAAGGCGATGCCTGCCCCGGAGAAGGGGCTGTGCAGCAGGATGTTGATCTCGTTGAAGGTAAGCCAGTAGTGCACAAGGCCGGAGTATTCTTTGAAGCAGGTCTCGGCGTAGCGGGCAAAGCATTCCAGCGTTTTGCGGCTGCGCCAGGAGCCGTACTGCTCCACCAGACCCATGGGGATATCAAAGTGGCACAGGGTGACCAGCGGCTCAATGCCGTACTTCCGGCACTCCTGGAACACATTGCGGTAAAAGGCCACGCCCTCCGGGTTGGGGGTCCGTTCATCGCCGTGGGGGTACAGGCGGGACCAGGAGATGGAGGTGCGGAACACCTTCAGCCCCAGCTCTGCCATCAGGGCGATGTCCTCTTTGTAATGGTGGTAGAAGTCCACGCCGGTGTGGCTGGGGTAATACTCCCCTGCCTGCAGCGTCGGGTGGGGCGTGCCGCCCAGCTTGACCTCCATGCGGTGGACACCGTGGGGCATCATGTCGATGTTGCTCAAGCCGCGGCCGCCCTCATTGTAAGCGCCTTCGGCCTGATTGGCCGCAATGGCAGCACCCCAGAGGAAATTTTCGGGCAGTTTGTAATCAGACATGGGGATCACTCCTCTTCCGGGAGATCCTCAAAGCCGATCACCAGCGTCAGCACAAAGGACAGCACGATGGACAGCACCGAGATGCCGGCGATCCAGGCGATGCTCACACCGGGGTTGGCCGGGTCGATGAACTGCACGCCGGTGAGCACGCTGGGCGACACCATGGAACGGCTGGCCAGACCTGCCATGCCGGCCAGGCAGCCGCAGACAAAGCCGGTGATCAGGGAAGCGATCAGGGGGCGCTTCAGGCGCACGGCCACGCCGTACAGGGCGGGCTCGGTGGTGCCGGCAATCAGGGCAGAGGAAGCAGCGGCCAGAGCGGTCTGGCGCAGCTCGCTGTTCTTGGTCTTGAAGGCAACGGCCAGGGACACGCCGCCCAGGGACAGGTTTGCACCGATCTCAGAGGGCATAACGGTGCCCTCCATGCCGGTCTCGGAGATGGTCTGCAGGATGGTGGGGGTGAACACACGGTGCATGCCGGTGATGACCAGCAGAGGCCAGAGGGCACCCATGATGCCCACAGCCAGGAAGCCCAGCTTAGCCTGCACGAAGTAGACGAATGCGGAGATGCCCTCGCCGATCATGATGCCGACCGGGCCGACCACGATGATCGCAATGGGAGCAGCAATGAGGAAGATCAGCATGGGCTTGAGGAAGTTCTTGGTGACAGCCGGGGTGATCTTGTCGATGGCACGCTCAATGTAAGACAGGATCCAGGTCATGCACAGGGCCGGGATGACGGTGTAGGTGTACTTGACGCCCACTACCGGGATGCCCAGGAAGTGTGCGGCGGTATCGCCGACCGTGACCGCCTCCATCATGGTGCGGAAATCCGGGTGCAGCATCAGGCCAGCAATGGCAATGGCGATGAACATATTGGTGTTGAACTTCTTGGAAGCAGAAGCGGCCACCATCACCGGCAGGAAGTAGAAGGCTGCGTCACCGATGGTGTTCAGGATCTTGTAGGTCTCACCGTCGGCCGACAGCACACCAACCATGCCCAGCAGCATGACCAGCAGCTTGACCATGGATCCGCCGATGATGGCGGGGATCAACGGGGACATGGTGCCCACGATGGCATCCAGAATGTTGTTGCCCACCTTCTTCAGGGTCAGAGGCTCCTTCTTCTCGCCGCGGGCCACCTGGCTTGCCTCGCCGAAGTCGCCCATCTTGAGCACTTCGTTGTAGGCCTCTTCCACATGGTTGCCAATGATGATCTGGTACTGGCCGCCCTGGTTCACGACGCCCATCACACCGTCGGTCGCCTTGACGGCTGCGTCGTTGATCTTGCCCTCGTCCTTCACCACGAAGCGAAGGCGGGTCATGCAGTGGGTCACGCTGGCAATGTTCTCCACACCGCCGATGTTCTCCACGATCTTTTTGGAGATCGCAGCATAATCTTTTGCCATGATTGTTTCTCCTTTACCTTTTCAAGTCATCCAATTTCCGGTCGAAGTACTTCTGATGCGTCCATTATAGACGCAGGCAGGTGGTTTGTCAGCAGTTTCTGGGCATAAAAAAACAAGTGCCGTTTTTTTGCACTTGTTTTTTTCGGGTAACGCCCTGTTTTTTATTTTTTGCTTTTTCAGATGGCCGCCGGGCCCTCGGAAGTGTAGCGGTAGAGCTTTTTGCCCAGCCGTTCCACGATGCTCATGGCCGGGAGCTGGGTCGTCACATCGTAGACTCCCAGCCGCTCGTAGGTGACATAATAGGCCAGATTATAGTCCGAGAGCTTGGCTATGGTGCAGTTTTCCGTGTTGGTCACGCTGAGGATCTGGCAGTTCTGCTCCTTGAAGCGCATCACATGGCCGATGGTGTCGCGGGACTCACCGGACACCGAAAACACGATCACCAGCGAATTTTCCACGAATCGGCTCTCGGTGGGGTAATGGGGCTCGTCGATGTACAGGCAGAACTTGCCCATGCTGGAAAAATAGCGTGCCCCGTACTTGGCCACGATGCCGGACATGCCGCTGCCTACAAAAAAGATGTGCCGGGCCTGAAAAATGACCCTGGTCAGCATGTCCAGCTTCTGCTCAAACTCCGCCGAGCAGGTCTTTTTCAAAAAGTCGATGACCTCCGACACATCGTCCTTGACCGGCGGCTGCTTTGCCTGTTCCAGATGCTGGCGCAGCCGGATCTTGAACTCCGCGTAGCCGTCGCAGCCCGCCTTTTTGCAGAACCGGAGGATGGTGGAGGTAGACACATGGGCGGCATCCGCAAACTCCCGGATGCGCATATAGCACACCTTGTCCGCGTTCCGCACAACATACTTATAAACTTCCAGCTCCAGATCATTCAGGCTGCAGATCATCTCTTCGCTGAACATCGGCCGCCCCTCCCTCGTGGTGGTTTTTGTTCCAGTATACTGTATTTTTTGCCGCGTTACAATTCCCCTGCTCAGAAAAAAGCCGCCGCACGGTGGCAGGGCCGTGCGGCGGCAAAAACATGCTTTGGGGAACCGATCAGATCAGGCTCAGGGCCTCTTCGTCGCCCACGAGGGTGAAGTCGGGGTGCATCTGCAGGATGCTGGCGGGCACTTCCGGGGTGACCGGGCCGAAGAAGGCTTTCTTCACGATCTCGGCCTTGCCGGTGCCGTTGACCACCATCAGCACCTTACGGGCCTGCATGATGGTCTTGATGCCCATGGTGTAGGCCTGCTTGGGCACCAGGTCTACGTTGCCGTCAAAGAAGCGCTTGTTGGCCTCGATGGTCTCCTGGGTCAGGTCCACACAGTGGGTCTCCAGCTCAAAGGCCTCGCCCGGCTCGTTGAAGCCGATGTGGCCGTCGTGGCCGATGCCCAGCAGCTGCAGGTCGATACCGCCCACAGCGTGGATGATCTGGTTGTACTTTGCGCAGGCATCCTCTGCATCGG
>OGOA01001396.1_pt1 | contig 11840 bp, 13 predicted proteins | sample 1573621 | NCBI WGS metagenome assembly OGOA01 (sample SAMEA2581917, study PRJEB24529) | metagenome | biome: Human gut stool | place: China | collected 2011
GGGTTGTTATTAGGAAACAATAAGGCGAAACTGGCCCAGTTCTCTTTCTTGATGGTAATTCCTCCGATCTTAGGAGAGGCGTTGCTGGATGTGATGAAGATGGTGAAAGGTGAAGATGTGGCTGGGGACATTCCTGCGTTATCATTAGCGGTAGGTTTCATGGCCGCTTTTGTTTCCGGTTGCGTGGCCTGTAAATGGATGATCAACATCGTGAAAAAGGGGAAACTGATTTATTTCGCTATCTATTGTGCGATTGCGGGATTGGTGACAATTGCTTGTACATTACTTAAATAAAGAATGGATTTTATAGCTGGAGAGATTTTATATTTTAATAAACCGCTAACGTGGACTTCTTTTGACCTAGTTAACAAATTTCGCTATAAGCTAAGTCGGAAACTGAAGGTAAAGAAGATTAAAGTTGGACATGCGGGGACACTGGATCCCTTGGCTACAGGTGTGATGATCGTTTGTACCGGAAGGGCTACGAAGCGAATCGATGAGTTTCAATACCAGACGAAGGAGTATATCGCTACGTTGAAGTTGGGAGAGACTACCCCGTCTTTCGATTTGGAGAAAGAGATAGACGCCGTGTATCCCACGGAACATATAACCCGTGAGCTCGTGGAGGAGGTTTTAAAGACATTCGTGGGTACGATCCAACAGATTCCCCCGGTGTTCTCCGCTTGCAAGGTGGAAGGTAAGCGTGCTTATGAGCTAGCTCGGAAAGGAGAGGAGGTTGAACTAAAATCCAAGACATTGGTTATAGACGAACTGGAGTTGCTGGAGTGTGATTTGCCTGTTATAAAGATACGGGTGGTATGTAGCAAAGGTACCTATATTCGTGCGTTGGCTCGTGATATCGGGAAGGCCTTGGGTTCCGGCGCTCATTTGATTGGCTTGGAACGGACTCGCATCGGAGAGGTAACCTTGGATATGTGTATGTCTCCGGAGGAGATCGATGATTTCTTAGAGCAGAATGTGGTAAAAATAGAAGAAGAAAAATAAATAGAGTGCATTATGAAGCTTTCGAAATTCAAATTTAACTTACCGTCGGAATTAATCGCTTTACATCCGGCGAAGAACAGAGATGAGTCGAGGTTGATGGTCGTTCATCGTGATACGGGTGAGATCGAGCACCGCGAATTCAAGGATATTCTAGACTATTATGGAAAAGGTGACGTGTTTATCTTTAATAACACGAAAGTTTTCCCCGCTCGCTTGTACGGTAACAAGGAGAAAACAGGGGCGCGTATCGAGGTGTTCTTGTTGCGCGAGCTGAACGAAGACTTACCCTACGTTTGTGGGACGTATTGGTGGATCCGGCTCGTAAGATCCGTATCGGTAATAAGTTATACTTTGGCGAGGATGATTCCATGGTCGCGGAGGTAATTGATAATACGACTTCGCGTGGTCGTACGCTCCGTTTCTTATATGACGGGAACCACGACGAGTTTAAGAAGGCTTTGTATGCCTTGGGCGAGACTCCGCTGCCTAAGTATATCGAACGTGAGGTGGAACCGGAAGACGAGGATCGTTATCAGAATATTTTCGCTGCGGAAGAAGGTGCGGTTGTGGCTCCTGCTGCGGGATTGCATTTTAGCCGTGAGTTGATGAAACGTTTGGAGATCAAGGATTGCCAGTTCGCTTTCTTGACATTGCATTCGGGCTTGGGTAATTTCCGTGAGATCGACGTGGAAGATTTGACAAAGCATAAAATGGATTCTGAGCAAATGGTCGTAAATGCCGATGTAGTGGATGTCGTGAACAAGGGAAAGGATGAGGGGCACAAGGTTTGTGCGGTCGGAACTTCCGTGATGCGTGCGATCGAGACGGCCGTAAGTACGGATGGTCATCTGAAAGAGTTCGAGGGCTGGACGAATAAGTTTATCTTCCCTCCGTATGATTTCAGCGTGGCTACCAGCATGGTGACAAATTTCCACATGCCGTTGTCTACATTATTGATGATGACAGCTTCTTTCGGTGGTTATGAGTTGATCATGGACGCTTACGATATCGCTTTGAAAGAGAAATATCGTTTCGGTGCTTACGGCGACGCTATGCTAATCCTTTAATCCGGTTTCTATGGCGACAGCTTACCTTGGATTAGGTACGAACGTAGGTAATAAACGAGGAAATTTGGTGACAGCGGCGGCGCTGCTGGCTGAAAGGGTGGGAGATGTTCTTGCCCTTTCTGATATGTATGAGACGGAGCCTTGGGGATTTGAATCGGACAACACTTTCTTGAACGCCGTGATCGTCATGACGACGGAACTTTCCCCTATGGAATTATTAGATGCTACCCGTTTGATCGAGATCGAGATGGGACGTATCGAAAAAAGTGACGGTGCGTATCATGACCGTATCATCGATATCGATCTGTTAATGGTGGATGAGCAAATCCTGCATACGGAGCGGCTGACGCTACCGCACCCTCTGATGCACAAACGGTCGTTTGTAATGGAACCGTTGGCAGAAGTAGCTCCGTCGGTGAAACATCCTGTGTTTGGCAAGACGATGCGTGAACTTTTATCCGAATTATAAGTTTTAATTATGAACTACGAGATTTGAGTTATGAATAAAGAAATTAATAAAGCGATGACGCAAGGGATCGTCTTCAAGAAAGCGAAAGGCGAAGCGGAAGATCCGAATGGTAAGAAAATCAAGTTCTCTGATTTCTTGAAAGGGACACATGGCTCTGATTCAGCGAAATGGAAGGCCGGTTTTAAATATAAAAAAGCCTTACGTAATTCCAAAAAGAAGAAATAATTTTCAATTTTCAACTTTCAATTCTCAATTATTGCGTATCTTTGCGAATGAATTGACGTGGATAGATTTGTATTGCTTGCAACCACGGGAAAAAATGCTAAAAACATATCCTTTTCGTTGCCGTCCGGCAGAAAAATCCTTCCAAGTTCAATTCAGTCATAGATTAATAACTAACGAGCATTGTCAATTGCGACCTGTGGTTTATCCCCTAATTCTCAATTTTCAATTCTCAATTTTCAATTTAAAACGATGAGTTATTTATTCACCTCCGAATCGGTGTCTGAAGGGCACCCCGATAAAGTAGCCGATCAAATATCGGATGCTTTGCTGGATGAGTTCTTGGCGTATGACAAGAATTCGAAAGTTGCTTGCGAAACCCTTGTTACAACCGGACAGGTTGTCTTGGCTGGAGAAGTAAAATCAAGTGCTTACGTGGATGTACAGGATGTAGCCCGTAACGTGATCGAAAAAATGGTTACACGAAAAGCGAGTACCAGTTTGAAGCGAAATCATGTGGTGTGTTCTCTTCTATCCATGAGCAGAGTGGCGACATCAACCGTGGCGTAGAGCGTGCGGATCCCTATGAGCAGGGTGCCGGCGACCAAGGTATGATGTTCGGTTATGCTACTAATGAGACTGAGAATTATATGCCTTTGGCGTTGGACTTATCTCATAGTTTATTATGGGAATTGGCGAAGATCCGTAAGGAAGAACCGGATTTGATGCCTTATTTGCGTCCGGACGCTAAGAGTCAGGTTACGATTGAATATGATGATAACGGTAAGCCATTGCGTATCGATACGATTGTGGTATCCACGCAGCATGATGAGTTTATCGGTCCGAAAGGTATTTCACAGAAGGAAGCGGATGAGGCTATGCAAAAGAGGATCGCCTTAGACGTGAAGAAGATATTGATACCTCGTGTGAAGGCTCAATATCCGGCTCATGTACAGGCTTTGTTTAATGATAATATCATTTATCACGTGAACCCGACCGGTAAGTTCGTGATCGGTGGTCCTCACGGTGATACCGGTTTGACCGGCCGTAAGATCATCGTGGATACATACGGTGGCAAAGGTGCTCATGGCGGTGGTGCTTTCTCTGGAAAGGACCCTTCTAAGGTAGACCGTTCGGCTGCTTATGCCGCTCGTCATATCGCTAAGAATATGGTTGCCGCCGGTGTGGCGGATGAGATGCTGGTACAGGTGTCTTATGCGATCGGTGTGGCTAAACCGATGAATATTTTCGTGAATACTTTTGGCCGTGCGAAGGTGAATATGACGGACGGAGAGATCGCCGCGAAGATCTGGGATATCTTCGATATGCGTCCGAAAGCGATCGAGGAGCGTTTGAAATTGCGTAACCCGATTTATTTCGAGACCGCTTCTTATGGCCATATGGGACGCAAACCCCAGACGGTGACGAAGACATTCTCTTCCCGTTATTTGCAGAAGCCGGTTACTTGTGATGTGGAGTTATTCACATGGGAGAAATTGGATTATGCAGATAAGATCAAGGACGTGTTTGGTCTATAAAAAATAAGTGGAAAAAGTAAGCTGGCTTAAATGGCGAAGTATGTTAAGATACTTTGCCATTTAAGTTAAGATACTTAGCCGATGAAGTTAAGATACTTTGCCAAGTATGTTAACTTACCCTTCCTCTTGGAGCATTTCTACTTCTTTTACTTTCCTGAACAGGTCGGACGCAAAGATGAAATCGTTCAACGCTTGGTTATTAGAGGTGATTACCTGCTCTTTTGTTCCTTGCCATTCCTTCACGCCTTCCTTAATAAAGATGATATTATCACCAATATTCATCACGGAGTTCATGTCGTGGGTATTGATAACGGTCGTCATATTGTACTCCACCGTAATGTCGTGAATCAAATCATCAATCAATAGAGAAGTCTTGGGGTCTAGTCCGGAGTTCGGCTCATCGCAGAACAGGTATTTAGGATTTAGGGAGATCGCTCTTGCGATGGCGGCACGTTTCATCATACCTCCACTGATCTCGGAAGGATATAGATGTCCAGCCTCGGACAGGTTTACACGTTCCAAACAGAATTCCGCACGTTTCCTGCGCTCTTTCGTTGAGTCTTTAGAGAACATATCTAAAGGAAACATTACGTTTTCCATTACCGTCATGCTGTCGAATAAAGCGGAACCTTGGAACAACATACCCATTTCCCGGCGTAGCATATTTAACTCATGCTTGTTCATCGTGATCAAGTCTCTGCCGTCGTATAATATCTGTCCGGTATCAGGTTTCATTAACCCGATGATATTCTTGATCATTACCGTTTTACCCGAACCGCTTCGTCCGATGATCAGATTCGTCTTACCATCCTCGAACGTCGTACTTATATCTTTCAAGACGACACGTCCATCGAAAGACTTCGTTATATTCTTAACTTCGATCATTTTTAAGTAAGCATTAAATGGGTTAATATTACGTCGGCAAGTAAAATCATGATACTGCTCATGACCACGGCATTCGTACTTGCCTTACCTACCTCTAGGGCGCCTCCCTTTACGTTATAGCCAAAATAGGCGGCGATGGATGAGATGATGAACGCATATACTACGGATTTGATAATAGAATACCAAATGTAAAACTCGTTGAAGTAGAATTGCAAACCGTACTCGAACGAGGAAGGAGTCATTCCCGTACTCGTTGAGTAACTGGCGAATATGCCGCCCATGATACCGGTGAACATACTGAAGATAACCAATACCGGAATAAAGATCATCAAACCGAGCATTTTCGGAAGGATCAGGAAGTTGGCTGAATTAACACCCATGATTTCCATGGCGTCTATCTGCTCGGTGACTCGCATGGTTCCGATCTCGGAGGCGATATTACTGCCTACTTTACCCGCTAGGATTAGTGCCATGATAGAGGAAGAGAATTCCAGCAAGATAATCTCACGGGTGGTATAGCCGATCGTAAACTTAGGAATCAAGGGGGAACTGATATTCAAGGAGATCTGGATGGCGATAACCGTACCGATAAAGACCGAGATGATTATGACAATCCAAAGAGAATCCACGCCTAGCTTGTATATCTCTTTGATCAATTGCTTAAAGAACATACTCCACCGGTCTGGAAGTGTTATACTCTTCATCATCAGTAGGGTATACTCACCCATTCTGTGTAATGCTTTATTCATTTTTATCTTGATAAATTTCTGATTTCAATTTGCAAAGATAGCGTAAAATCCACTAATAACCATATAACATCTTAGAAACAAGATTGGTTTTATTTGTAAATCCTATGGTATTAAAGTTTGCCACATCCCTCTTTTTTAACTATGTTTGCTTTCTTAAATACTAAAAAATACTTTTATGAAGCGAATTCTTTTAGGAGTGATCGGCTTGCTGTGTTTATGTGTGGCTTGCCAGCGGAAGGATCTTTCTTTTAAGCCGGGGGAAGTTTGGCCGGATGATAAAGGGGTACATATAAACGCTCATGGTGGCGGTATTCTACGGGTCGGGGATACTTATTATTGGTTTGGTGAGCATAAAACGGAGGGCTCGGCTGGAAATCTGGCTCAAGTAGGCGTTCATTGCTATTCGTCGAAAGATTTATATAATTGGAAAGACGAGGGAATCGCCTTATCGGTCGTGCCGGATGATACGACGAGCCATATTGCTAAGGGATGCGTGTTGGAGCGTCCGAAAGTGATTTATAATAAAAAGAATGATCAATATGTAATGTGGTTTCATTTAGAGCCGAGAGGTGCTGGCTATTCGGGAGCATTGAGTGGAGTGGCTGTCAGTAAAAACGTAGCGGGGCCTTACTCGTTCGTAAACGCTTTCCGTCCGAATGCCGGTTTTTGGCCGGTTAATGTACAGGAACTACATAAGCAACTTTGTACGCTTTCCGCAGATCTACGTTTTAGCGGTGGAGAGTTACCAGCCCATCCGGATAGCTTGAATTTATTGGGGCGTGACCAAATCTCCGGACAAATGGCTAGGGATATGAACCTTTTCGTGGATGACGATGGCATCGCTTATCATATTTATTCCTCGGAAGAGAATAGTACCTTGCATATATCGCAGCTGACCGATGATTATACGAGTTATTCCGGTAAGTACGCCCGTTTCTTCCCGGGGCGTTTCATGGAAGCTCCAGCCTTGTTCAAACAGAAGGGGAAATATTATTTGATTATGTCCGGCTGTACGGGCTGGGCTCCGAATGCGGGACGATCGGCGGTCGCTTCCTCGATTTGGGGACCTTGGAAGGAATTGGAAAATCCGTTTAGGGGAGAGAACTCGGAGGTGTCGTTTTATTCTCAGAGCACGTACGTATTGCCTGTACCCGGCCATGCGGATCGCTTTATTTATATGGGAGATCGTTGGACTCCGGAGAACGCTATAGACGGACGTTATATCTGGCTTCCTATCCGATTCGAGGGGGAGCAACCCGTGATCGAGTGGCAATCTGAGTGGAGTTATTAAATTCTCTTATCGCTTTTTTGCGAATGTATGTGATGTAGATCTGCGGATTATCACGTACATTCGCGTTAAATTTTTAAGTAGCTTATGTCAGACGAACAACGAATGGTGCTCCGTACGGAGGACTTGGTAAAGAAATATAGGACTCGTACGGTCGTGAATCATGTATCGATTAACGTGAAACAGGGGGAGATCGTTGGTTTGCTTGGTCCGAACGGAGCGGGAAAGACGACCACCTTTTATATGACAGCAGGTTTGGTCACTCCTAACGAGGGTAAGATCTTCTTGAATGACATGGAGATTACGAAATTCCCGGTCTATAAGCGGGCTCGCAACGGCATTGGCTATCTGGCGCAAGAGGCTTCGATTTTCCGGAAAATGACGGTGGAAGATAATATCCGCTCGGTCTTGGAGATGACGGGACGTAGCATTGAGTACCAAAAAGAGAAACTGGAAAGTTTGATTTCAGAGTTCGGTTTGAATAAGGTTCGTAAAAACTTGGGAGACCAGCTTTCGGGTGGAGAGCGGCGTCGTGCGGAGATTGCCCGCTGTCTGGCGATCGATCCGAAGTTCATTATGTTGGATGAGCCTTTCGCCGGTGTAGACCCGATCGCCGTACAAGATATCCAGACAATCGTGGCTCGCTTGAAACATAAGAATATCGGAATCTTGATTACCGACCACAATGTGTACGAGACATTGAGTATTTGTGACCGGGCCTATCTCCTGTTCGAGGGAAAAGTCCTTTTCCAAGGAACCGCCGAACAACTAGCCGAGAACGAGATCGTGCGCGAGAAATATTTGGGAAAAGACTTTGTGCTGCGTAAGAAAGACTTATAGCAGTCGTTTCAATCGCCTGTTTACCAGTATGAACAGCAGGAAAGATAAGGCGGCGATAAGACAAAAGTCCAAAAGATGCTCGGCGGGAATATCGCCTGTGATAAACTCGTTATCCTTGAGACGACTGTCCGACATCCCTATTACGGCGAAAGCATTATTGACAAAGTGGGCGAACACCGGTATCCAGATGCTCTTGCTCCAATAGAGTAGATAGCCGAAATAGGCTCCGAGTATCATCCGGGGCAAGAATCCGTAAAATTGTAAATGGAAGGCGCTAAATAGTATGGCGGCGACCCATATGATCGTATGAGGGTTGGAGGTCCATTTCCCGATCACTCGTTGCAAGGCTCCTCTGAACAGGAACTCCTCGGTTATCCCGGCCGTAACGGCGATAACGATAAGGTTGGCCAGGATTACCCAAACGCTATCGCTGGATAACAGGATCGTCGTCAGTTGTTCGGCGAGGGTTTCTTGCGCCCGCATCCATTCCTCGATAGGAGCCATAAACGCGGGTAACTCCATCTGCTTGTTGAGCAATCCTAGCAAATTGATAACCGGAGAAAATAAGAACACGCAAACTAAGGTGAGAATCCAGATCCTGCCGTCTGTGATTTTCTTGACTGATAGATAATGGCGGGGATTGTCACTACATATCCAAGCCATGGCGATAGATGGTAGCAAAAAGGTACAGATCGCCGAGATGAACTGAATGAGCCTCATTAAATTAGCGTCTTGGGTTATATCAGCCTGTAAACCGTGGGTCGCAAGTAATAAGCCCGTGGATATAATAGATGATAAAATGGCTCCAGCCAATAAGAATAGCAAGAGGATCAAAAGTTGGATTATCGCCGGACGGGTAGCATATATTCCTTTTATTCTCATAATGATTCATTCAAAGGGTAAATAATTGCCGCCAAATATAAACAAAAGAATAAAAACAGATCAAAATTTGCACGATTAAAAGAATAAGTCTAATTTTGCGACCTAAAATTCGATACGACTATTAATTAAATAAATCATTCAGAATGAACGTTTCGCTTAAAAACAATGATGCCGTAAGCGGTATCGTGAAATTAGAAATAGTGAAAGCTGACTATGCTGATCAGGTAGACAAGAGCCTGCGTAGCCTTCGTCAGAAAGCCAATGTACCGGGTTTCCGTAAGGGCATGGTTCCTATGGGCATGGTTAAAAAAATGTACGGAAAGCACGTGCTGGTAGAGGAGATAAACAAATTAGTTTCTGAGAATCTGTTCAAGTATATCCGTGAGAACGATTTGCATATCTTAGGCGAGCCGATGCCTAACGAGACTGAGCAAAAGCCGTTGGATTTCGATAAGGAAGAGGATTTCGAATTCTGTTTTGACGTGGCTTTGGCTCCGGAGATCAATATCGAGTTGAGCAAGAACGATAAACTTCCGTTCTATCAAGTCGCTATCGATGAAGAAATGCTAAATAACCAAGTAAACGCTTATCGCTCAAACTTCGGTTCTTACGACAAGGTAGACGAGGTTGAGGAAAAAGATATGGTAAAAGGTACGGTAGCCGAGCTTGAGAATGGTGCCCCGAAATAAGGTGGTATCGTTGTTGAGGATGCTGTCTTGATGCCTATGTATATCAAGGATGAGGAAGAAAAAGCTAAATTTATCGGTGCTAAAGTAAATGCCGTAGTGGTATTCAACCCGAATAAGGCTTACGAGGGTGCTGAGGCAGAGATCGCTTCTTTCTTGAAGATCGATAAAGAGAAAGTGGCTGAGACTACAGGCGACTTTAGCTTTGAGATCAAGGAGATCACCCGTCATAAAGACGCAGAGATGAACCAAGAGTTGTTCGACAAGGTATTTGGCGAGAACGTGGTTACCAGCGAGGAAGAATTCAAGAACAAGATCAAGGAAGCTTTGGCAGAGCAATTCGCTCCTCAGAGTGACTTCAAGTTCTTGACGGATACTCGTGATATGTTGGTTGAGAGAGCTGGCGAGTTGAATTTCGCTGACGATTTATTGAAACGTTGGTTGCTTGCCGCTAACGAGAAGAATACGAAAGAGAAGATCGACGAGGACTTCCCTCAGATCCTTCAGGATTTGAAATATCAGTTGATCAAGGAGAACTTGGTTAAGAAGAACGGCTTGAAGGTTGAGGACGCTGACATCGAGAACTTCGCTAAACGTGTGGCTAAGGCTCAGTTCGCTCAATACGGCATGTTGTCTGTACCTGAGGACGTACTTGACAACTACGCTAAAGACATGTTGAAAAATAAGCAAACACTTCAGAACATCATCGACCGTGCGGTTGAGGAGAAATTGGCTGCTTGGTTGAAAGAGCAAGTGGAACTTGATGTTAAGGAGGTAACCGCTGACGAGTTCAACAAACTTTTTGAATAAAAAGATCTTTACTCGGCCTCTTAGGAGGTTGTTTTATATCAAAAAAGGGATTTCTCTCTAAAAATATCTTAGCGGATAGCGAAATAAATTGTTTCTTTCAGAAATTTATTTATAACTTTGTTTTTCCGTTAAGTCACAGAGGGAAATCCCTTTTTACGTCTTCTCGGTAAATAAAAGATAGGAGAAAATATGGAAGATTTTAGAAAGTATGCTACAAAGCATTTAGGTATGAGTGGTACGGCTCTGGATAGTTATATGAACATCTCCAGTAGCTATATCTCCCCGACAATTATAGAGGAACGACAGCTGAATGTCGCTCAAATGGATGTCTTCTCTCGGTTGATGATGGACCGTATTATTTTCTTGGGCACGCAAGTGGATGATTATACCGCTAACGTGATTCAAGCGCAGTTGTTGTATCTGGATTCCAGTGATCCCGGAAAGGATATCTCTATTTATATCAATTCGCCGGGTGGCTCTGTATATGCGGGCTACGGCATTTATGACACGATGCAGTTTATCTCCAGCGACGTATCTACGATTTGTACGGGTATGGCCGCCTCTATGGCGTCTGTCTTATTGGTGGCGGGAACCAAGGGAAAACGTTTCGGCTTGAAGCACTCCCGTGTAATGATCCATCAACCGCTTGGCGGCGTACAAGGACAGGCTTCAGACATCGAGATTACCGCTCGCGAGATCTTGAAGGTTAAGAAAGAACTGTACACCATAATCTCGGATCATTCAGGTAGACCCTATGAGGAGATCGAGCGCGATGGCGACCGTGATTTCTGGATGACCGCGGAGGAAGCGAAAAAGTATGGCATGATCGACGATGTTTTAACACGTAAATAACAAAAACAACAATAAGAAACTATGGCCAAAACAACAGGCGATACATGTACGTTTTGCGGCAGGAGTAGCCGTGATGTTAATTTGCTTATCAATGGGATCTCTGGTTGTATTTGCGATGATTGTGCCCGGCAGGCGTATGAGATCGTAAAGGAGCAGACAGGAGGTAAGAAAACTTCTTTTGGTTTGAAGCAGAAAGATCTGCCTAAACCGGAAGATATCAAGACTTTCTTGGATCAGTACGTGATCGGGCAGGATGACGCGAAGCGTTATCTGTCGGTATCGGTGTACAACCATTACAAGCGTTTACTTCAAAAGGTTACCGCCGATGATGTAGAGATTGAGAAATCTAATATTATCATGGTGGGCGCTACCGGTACGGGCAAGACTTTGTTAGCCCGTACGATCGCTAAGTTATTGCATGTCCCGTTCGCTATCGTGGACGCTACGGTACTTACCGAGGCAGGTTACGTGGGGGAGGATATTGAGAGTATCTTGACCCGGCTATTGCAAGCGGCGGATTATGATGTGGAGGCGGCCCAACGGGGTA
>OGOA01001397.1_pt1 | contig 11833 bp, 6 predicted proteins | sample 1573621 | NCBI WGS metagenome assembly OGOA01 (sample SAMEA2581917, study PRJEB24529) | metagenome | biome: Human gut stool | place: China | collected 2011
CTGCACCAGCGCCCCCACCTGATCCTTCATCAGGCTGACCAGCGGCGACACCACGATGGTGATGCCCGGCAGAAGCAGCGCCGGCACCTGATAGCAGATGGATTTGCCCGCACCGGTGGGCATCACCGCCAGCACATCCTGCCCGGCAAGCAGGCGGCTGACGATCTCCTCCTGTCCGAGGCGGAAGCTGTCGTAGCCGAATACCTTTTTTAAGATCGAGTGCGGGTTTTCCATGGGTCCCTCCGTATCATAGAATAGGTTTTTTTCTGCGCAATGTCTTCAAAACCATATCAGTATACCACAAAAGCCGGGCTTTTGCGCAGGTGCAGAGCCGTTTTTTTGGCAAAAAGCACAAAATGTCAAAGGTAATTTTTTTGCAAATGATAGCTTTTCAGGCGCGAAAATGATATAATAGGAGCACATAACTCCATGCCCGGCGGTTTTATGCGCCGACTGTTGATAGAAAAAGGAGCAATCATCTTATGCAGCAGAAACTCATCACCTTTGCCGTTCCGTGCTACAACTCGGCGGCATATATGCGCCATTGCGTCGAGACCCTGCTTTCTGCCGGAGAGCAGGCCGAGATCATCCTTGTGGACGACGGTTCCGTGAAGGACGATACCCCCGCCATCTGCGACGAGTACGCCGCCAAATATCCCACCATCGTCAAGGCCATCCATCAGGAGAACGGCGGCCACGGTGAGGGCGTCAATCAGGGCATCCGCAACGCCACCGGCCTGTACTATAAGGTAGTGGACAGCGACGACTGGCTGGACACCGATGCCCTGAAAAAGGTTCTGGCCCGCCTGACCACTCTGGTGGCCCGCGGCACCGCGCCTGACATGATGATCTGCAACTATGTGTACGAGCATGTGGAGGACAACACCACCCTGACCGTGCGCTACACCAACGTGTTCCCCCAGAACCGCCTGTTCAACTGGACCCATGTGGGCCACTTCCGCCCGGATCAGAACATCCTGATGCACTCGGTGATGTACCGCACCGAGGTGCTGCGCAAGTGCGGCATGGTGCTGCCCAAGCACACCTTCTATGTGGACAACATCTTTGTCTACCAGCCCCTGCCCTATGTCAAGAGCATGTACTACATGGATCTGGATCTGTACCGCTACTTCATTGGCCGTGCCGACCAGAGCGTGAACGAGAGCATCATGGTAAAGCGGGTGGATCAGCAGCTGCGGGTCACCCGGCACATGATCGACTGTCAGGATCTGGATGAACTGAAGGATCAGAGACGTCTGCATGCCTACATGGTGCACTATCTGTCCGTGATGATGGCCGTGAGCGACATCTTCCTGCTGCTGGATGGCAGCGACGAGGCAAAGGTCAAGCGCACCGGGCTGTGGCAGTACCTCAAGGATCACGTAAGCACCGGCGTTTACCGCGCCGTACGCTACAATCTGGGCGGTCTGACCGACCTGAAGTTCCCCGGCGGCGACAAGCTCACTCTGGGCGTGTACCGCCAGCTGCGCAAGATCTTCAAGTTCAACTGATTCTTTGAAATTTACTCCTTTCGTCACGTCTTACGCCGTGCCAGCTCCCTCAAAAAGGGAGCCTTTGGCAGAATGGAACACTTCTCCTTCTCGCCAGAGCCTCCCTCCGTGAGGGAGGTGGCATCGCGCAGCGATGACGGAAGGAGTTTCTTTTATTTGCCCGACCGGAGCTCTTTGCCGGGTCTCCATATTCCGGTTGCTTTTTGTCTGGGCGGATAGTATAGTGGTGCTGTTCTCGGTGCTGGTGTATGAGCTGGCAGGCCCCACGCTGACCAAGATCGCACTGACTGCCGCTGGAGAGATCCGTCCCGAGGGACGCACCAGCGCCCGTGTGGAGAACAAGCCGGAAGAAGTTGCATAAAAGGTTGTTTTTTGTCGAAATGTCACGCAATCATTGACGAACCCTGTTATTTTTTGTATACTGAGCATAGCGCCACTGGAACAATTTTCCTATTGTGTCACAGACTGGCTATCACAGGAAAAGGATAAAGGAGAATGGAATACTATGAAAAGTACCGGAATTGTCCGCGGCATCGATGCGCTGGGCCGCATCGTTCTGCCCAAGGAGCTGCGCACCAGTATGCATCTGGACACTGACACCAAGCTGGAGATCTTTGTGGATGGCGACTCCATCGTGCTTAAAAAGCATCGGCCCGCCGGCAGCTGCGATTTCTGCGGCGAGGTGGATGAGTCTTCGGTGCAGTTTGCGGGCTACTGCATCTGCCCGGCCTGCCGCCGCAAGATCGGTGCACTGTAAAACACACAAAAAGGAGGCTCTGCTATGAGCCAGATGATCGATTTCACCGTCCCGTCCACTGTGCCGGGGCGGACTTTGCATGCCTTCCGCTGTGTGCCGGAGGGTGAAGTAAAGGCGGTTCTGCAGCTGTCCCACGGCATGGTGGAATTTATTGACCGCTACAAGCCGCTGGCGGAATATCTGGCCGGGCGGGGCATCCTTGTTACCGGCCACGACCATTTGGGCCACGGCGGCTCCATCCGCACCAAAGCGGACTACGGCTACTTTGCCGAGCCGGACGGCAACCGCGCCGTTCTGGCCGACCTGCACGCCATGACCGTGCACACCAAAGAGCTGTACCCGGGCGTGCCTTATTTTCTGCTGGGGCACAGCATGGGTTCGTTCTATGCCCGGCAGTACCTGTGTGAGTATGGCAGCGAACTGGACGGAGCCATCATCATGGGCACCGGCTTCCAGCCCAAAGCGCTGGTACAGTTTGCCAAGACCCTCTGCCGGGTGCTGGCGGTCTTCCATGGCTGGCAGTACCGCAGCAAGTTCGTGGCCAACATGTCCTTTATGGGCTACAACAAAGGGCTGGAGGGCCGCACCACCCACGACTGGCTCAACCGTGACGCCGCCGAGGTGGACAAGTACCTGGCCGACGAGCGCTGCACCTTTACCTTTACGCTCAACGCCTACTACAGCATGTTCAGCGGCATCCTGCGCCTGCACGACCCGGCTTTTCTGGCCCGGATGCCCAAGGACTTGCCCCTGCTGTTCCTGGCTGGTACCGCCGACCCGGTGGGCGACCGGGGCAAGGGCGTGCTGCGCGCCATCCAGAGCCTGAAGGCCGCAGGCGTGCAGAACATCCGCTGCAAGCTGTACCCCGGCGCCCGGCACGAACTGTTGGTGGAGACCAACCGGCAGGAAGTGTTTGCCGACATTGCCGCATGGCTGAACGATCAGCTCCGCTGACCACACTGCACCGCACCTTCTTTGCATTTTTCAAAGCCGCTGCCCGGCACACCGGGAAGCGGCTTTTCTGCGTTCTGCAACAAGAAATCCCAATGCGTATCAAGACCATTTCAACAGTGCAACAATAGCGTACCTCTCTCTTTCTGCATTCTGCGTAAAATCTTGCTGCATTTTTTTGCATTTTGCCAATTATCCGCGTATTTTCGCAATCTTATTGACAGTGCAGCCATAAAATAGTATATCATAAGCAGAGTTTATTGCTCTGTTTTATCCCCATATAGATCCAATTTCTGGTATCTTTTTGTGTGTGAGTCGGAACCGCCTGGAGATCAGGTTCCCATTTTTGAGGAGGTATTACTCATGAGATTGCGTAAACAGAAAAAGGTCGTTGCTGTCACGCTGGCCACCGCCATTGCCGTGAGCACCATCAGCGCCAGCGCTTCTGCCGTGAGCTATGATCTGGCCGACGGTGATGTCACCATTGATCAGGACGCCGACCGCGGCGCGTTCAGCTATCAGGGCGAGGACAAAAAGGAGAACCGCACCTACGTCAACGAGGACAAAAAGGACGACGGCAAGATCATCATCAAGCAGGATGATAAGGATACCCCCACTGAGAACACCGTCACCGTGCAAGAGGACGTCAAAAAGACCGATAACGCCGACGGCTCCGAAGGCCGCGACGTGGATATCGTGATCGACGGCGTGAACGCTGACACCAGCAAGACCGGCGAGTCCGCCGTGACCGTCGGCGAGGGCGCAAACGTTGACCTGACCGTCAAGGATTCCACCCTGACCACCGGCGGCAACGGCATCGACATTGGCAAGAATCTGGACGACACCGACGAAAATAAGGACACCAAGGTGGACCTGACCCTGGAAGATACCACCATCAAGCAGACCAACAAGAACAGCGCCGGTCTGGACGTGCGGCAGGGTTCGGACGTTGACCTGACCCTCAAGGGCGACAACGTCATCGACGGCTCTGCAGCCATCGACAGTGCCACCAAAGAAGGCAAGAAGCTCACGGATAGCAACATCAACGTGGAAGGCATCCGCGTGGGCGGCGAAGTGGCTTCCGACTTCTCGGGCGCCGAAAAGGACGCCCACCTGACCATCAAGGGCGACAAGGAAGAGACTTCCGACACCACCGAAGAGACCACCGGCGGCAGCCTGACCATCAAGGACACCACCACCGGTATGGTGATCGCAAGCGGCTCTGACGAGAAGGATTCCAGCGTCACCATCACGGACGGCGCGGACGTCACCATCCAGGACACCCATGTTTCCGGCTCCACCCAGAGCGGCCGTGGCGTCACCCAGCACGGTGATCTCACGCTGGACGGTGGTTCTTCCCTGACCATCGACGGTTCGCATGTAGGGGAAGACGATAAAACGCACGAGAACGGCGGTATTGGCATTGCCAGCTGGAACGACATCATCGTCAAGGCCAAGAGCACGCTGAACATCAAGAACACCCAGACCGGCATTTACGGCCATCAGGGTGCCAACACCAGCCTGACTACCGAGAACAGCACCCTCAACATCACCAACAGCGATGCCGGCATCCGCTACGAAGGCAGCGGTACGGCTAAGGATGGCTCCAAGCTGGAAGCCGCCGGTGACATCACCTTCAAGGATTCGGACGTCACCATTGAGGGCAAGAGCCTCGGCATTGAGACCGGCAACAACAGCGATACGACCGTCACGTTTGATCATACCACTGCCGCCGTTTCGGCAGAACTGAACGCCAACGAGAACGATGGTAAATATGCCATTTACTGTGAGGATTCGGGTAAAAACGGCAGCCTGATCGTCAAAAATGGCAGCAAGCTCAACCTGCAGGCGAACTACGGCATCTTTGCCGGTTACCGGAATGTACTCATTTCGGGCAACAGCACGGTCGATTCCATCACGCGGGACATGGCCATTCAGCTTTGCAACCGCAGGGGCACTACTCTGCATATCACGGATGGCAGCGTCTACAAGATGACCGATGGTTCTCACGATAACTTTAACATCTATACCACCGATGTAGCTCATAAGATCCTGGTGGACGAGGGCGGCGTTCTGTCCATGGACCTGCACAATTCGTATTCCGGCATCCGTCTGGGCATGCGTTGCACCCTGACTGTGGATGACGGCACCGTCCTTGTAAAGGGCGATTATAACCACAGCGGCATCTACGCCAACAGCCCCTACTCCAAGATTCTTATCAAGAATAACGCCCATGTGGAAGCGCCCACCATTGTAAGGAACCCGTACCTCCCCGGTCAGAAGCTCGTCGTCACCGGCGGCACCCTGACCTACAACTATAACCACAGCGTGACCGATGCATATTTTCCGGCTGAGACCCTCTGGCCTGAAAACGCACAGGGCAACAAGCTGACCAACTTCCTGCTGACCAAGGACGCCGACCACGCCGACTTTGGTGCCTTTGCCTACAACGGCACCAAGTACGAGTACGTCTCCGACCTGAATAAGGAAAAGGGCAAGCAGTACCTGTCCGTGTGGGTGCCCGCTGCCGCGCTGGAATACATGCTGGATGTGGACGGCAGCCACGACCCGGAGATCGTCGGCAAGCTGCTGGCTGACCTGCAGGCCGACGGTTACAAGTTCAACACCCCGTACAAGACCAGCGACGGCGTGTTCGTCCTGCGGGATATGGTGGTGAACGGCCACAGCCTGAACTTCACCAAGACCACCGACGAAAACGGCAACACCAAGCTGATCTGGGGCAACTACGAGAACCGCACCGACGGTACCCCCAACGCCTACGATATGGTGTACGGCACCGAGTACGAGTATGAAGGCAAGACCTACACCATCGTGTGGGGCTACGAGCACAAGAACAACGCCAACGGCGCTGCCGGGCGCGACCAGAACATTCTGGATGCTTTCGATGCCGATTCCAACGTGAAGGTGACCGGCGAAAACATCACCGGCAAAAGCTCTGACGACTACACCGTGACCATCTACGGTGCCCTGCGTGAAGTCGTGGAGCCCACCCCGGAACCGGATCCGGAGCCCACCCCCGATCCGGAACCCACCCCGGTCGATCCCGAGGGCCCAGACACCCCCGTCAGCCCGGAAGGCTCCACCGATACTCCCGTGCAGGACGCCACCCCGGACGAAGCCGAGACGCCCGCGAACCCGGAGAACCCCACCAATCCTTCTGTGCAGGATGCTACCCCGGACAGCACCGTGGCCGCCCTGCCCAAGACCGGCGTGAACTGGACGGCGGCTCTGGCCATGGCTCTGAGCGGCATGGCCCTCACCGTGGCCGGTGCCTTCACCAGCCTGTTTGCCAAGAGCAAGCACTAAAAGCCAACCCCCAACGGGCCTGAAAACCCGTTGTTCCTCGCACACAACAGCAAGGCCCCCGGAGAGTTTTCCGGGGGCTTTGTTGTTGCCCGGAAACGGCCCGGCAGGCAGTGACTATCCCGGGCCCGCAGGCTGGATCTTCACTGCGTTTCAATAGCGTTTCAATAGCGTTTCAGAAGCATCTCAAAACCGTATCTGTTGTGTAACTCAGTTGGAGTCACTCTCATACAAACTGCATATTTCTCCTTTTTTATTTTTAGCATCCCGCTGAAATTTGCTTTTTATCGACAGTTTTATTGACTTTTTTCATTTTATATGTTATATGATAGCTGTAGATCAATGCGGACATTTATCTACGAATAGATACGTTTTATGGTATCTTTTGTGTGCAGAACGAAAGGAGCGAATCTTATGACGAACAAGAAATTCAAAAAAGCCGCAATGGCTCTGGCCCTGACCGCCTGTGTGGCAGCCACCCCTCTGGCCGCCAACGCTGAGACCCCTGAAAACGCAGTCCCTGTAGAGAACAAAGAACGTTCCGAAGCAGAAACTCCTACACAACAGGCTTCTGAAAGTGCAAACACTGCTCCCGTAGAAAACCAGGAGCACAAAAACGCCGAGGGCATTCTGGAGGACCGGGAGACTGAGGACAAGAAAATCACGACCGATGTCGAGTACACCGACCGCGAGTTCACCTATAATGAGGACGGCACCGTCAAATCGGAGGAATCCTCCGGTGATATCGTCCAGAAGGAGATGGATAAGAGCACCGAAGCCGCTTCTGGCGAGACTGCCGGAGAAGGCAAGGATTCCGAGGGTTCTGCTAAAACTCCTGAAGCAGGCGAGACCACCGAGGAAGGCAAGGGCATCGAAGCTCCCGATGCGGACATCTCCGAACCGGTCAAGGACGCCGAGGGCAAGATCATCGGCACTGCCTCCAAGGAGGAGCGCACCGAACAGGAAACTACCATCACACCCACCAGCCCGGACTCTGAAAAGCTGGTAGACAGCACTGTCAACCCGGACGGTTCTGTGACCAACCGCTACGAGACTTCTCACACTGCTGATAAGACTACAACCAACACAACCACCGGCACAGTTACCGCAGACACCAAGGAGATTTTTGTGACCGATGGCAAAGAGGTTGACCTGAAGCAGGAGTTGGGCGCGGATTATCAGGAAAAACTGAAGTGGGACACCGCCAGCGACATCTCGCTCAACGGCTATACCGTGGGCAGCATGAAAGAGGACGGCGACCGCCAGACCTACACCCTGACCAAACACACGGAAGACACCGACCTTGAGATGACCGGCGAAGATCTTGCCAAGCTCCTGGAAGCTGACTACACCAAAACCGAGAACGACGATGGCAGCTACACCCTGACCAAAAGCATCCGTACTTCTGCCGGCGAACAAACTGTGTACATCACCGTGACCGGCAACAAGGCCACCCGCACGGTGGACACTACCCTGAAGGTGGACGTTAAAAAGAGCGAGCACTCTGGAACCGCCGACGTGAAGCAAGATGACGTGACGCTGCCCAACAAAACGGACAAAACGCTGACCTTTACGGACAAGGACAACAACACCTTCTCTGTGGATCTGGACGAACTGCTCCAGAAACAGGACAAGACCGAGAGCACCAATGCTGCTGGCGATAAGGTTATCACCGTGAAGGACGGCAGCAAGACCTATGAGATCATTTACCACGAGACGAACGAGTACACCGATGCACAGGTCAAGGATCTGTCTGCCGACGAGCTGGCCGGTCTGTTGAACAGCAATTCCGCTAACGGCGAGTTCATTGTCAAAGATGGCAAGGTCTGCAAGGTGGTCAACGGCGAAGCCTGCGAGATCAGCTACAATGATGCCACGCAGCTGCTGAAAAAGGTCCAGATTTCTGTCACTATGACCGATGCCGACAATCAGCTGTCCAAGGATAACGGCACGCTGGAGGATGCCGAGCTCCGCGCCAAGAAGGCTGCTTTGCAGAAGGCTCTGGCAGACGCGATCGAAGCCTGCACTGGCACCAAGGTGGATCCCGCTTCCCTGACCCTCACTGATGAGGATGTTTCCTTTCCCAAGGAGAACATCAGTGCAAACAAAGATGTTCTGAATCGCACCTACGTTTATACTGCTTCGGATGGCAAGAAGTATACCTTTACTTACAATTTTGTTTATAATGACAAACCGAGCAGTGTCTCAGGGGCAGGATATAAGGGCGCCGGCTATTTTATGGATGGTATCCATGTTGGAACCGAAGAGATCGTGGCGGATGCCGACGGAAAGACGGATCACAAGAGCACTCTGATCGAAAGCGGTGTTTTTGTCTCCGGCAATGCCACCACAGATGCCAACGGTGCTTATACCACCATCACCAAGGACAGCCCCCTCTATGGCCTTGGCGTGGACTTCAAGACCGCTCCGAAAAACGCCGTTGCCGGTTCCATCAAGTATGATGATACCGGCCGCATCATTGAATACCAGACCACCGACGGCAAGACCATTAAGCTGTCTTACGAAAGCGTTAAGGTTCCGGATTCGGACCTGCCCTCTTATGCGCCTGTTGACGGAAAGACCAATATCAACAGCCAGTCCTTCACCAGAGTGACCTGGGAGGCCTGGGATCTGGGCGAGATCCGCAACGAAGAGCAGGCGGATGACCAGTGGACGATCTCTTCCGGCAAGGATGAGAGCGGCGGCCTGACCTATACCATCGTGGACAAGAAGAACAATGTCACCTATGACGATCTGATCCGGGTCGGCAGCAACAGCTACACCAAAACCGTGACCGATGAAAACGGTGTCAAGACCACCTACACCATCACCGTTGAGCCCGGCAACCTGGATGAAGACATGACCCTGGCCAAGCTGGCCGAGCGCTACGGCGTGGATGCCGCTGCCATCACCGTGAAAGACGGCGTTGCCTCCTTTACCAGGGACGGCAAGCAGTATCAGGTGGGCTATGGCAGCCAGCTGAAGATCGAGACCGTTCTCACCACCGAAGGCACGGTCACCACCGACGCCGATCAGGCAGAGCTGCTGGAAAAGATCCAGCAGATGCAAAAGGATCTGCAGGATGGCGAAATTCTGGATGTGGGCGGCTACCAGGTAACGATCTCGACCTCGAAGGATGAGATCATTGAGATCCTCCATAAGGTCGGCGAGACCACCGACTTCACCCGCTTGACCCGCGAGGAGCTGAAGGCTCTGCTGGAAAAGGAAAAGGCAGAGGCCGATGCCGCCGGCAAGAGCTATACGGGCGACATGGACGTTTCGCACCCGGAGTACAGCAACAAAAACCTGTACGGCAAGCCTGACACGGGTATCTTCGCCACCAAAAAGAAAGAGTATCTGTCCTATGATGGCAACTACATCCAGCATCTGGAGCTGAACGCAACGACCAAGGCCGACCTGCTGAAGGACGCTGACGGCAACGTCAGCCAGACCGACTGTGTTCTGGTGGACAAGAAACTGGAATACAGCGACGATCTGGATAAGCTCATTGACAGCCAGGGCACCAGCGTGGTCAACCTGCAGGATAAGATCGGTTACGACATCCCCATGGATCGCTATGAATATGCCCGCACCAGCTTCAGTGACGGCGACAAGCTGAACTGGAATGTCCGCAACAACCACCCCACTGCCAGCACCTATTACAAGGTGTCCGGTACGGTGGCCTACAACCAGTACAAGCTGGAGGACGGCACTTCTAAGCTTACGAAGGAGCAGGCCGAAGCCCTTCTGAAGCAGCTTCAGGCGGAGGGTTATGCCGATGCTTCCATCGTGACCTTCTACACGACCGAACATGAGCATCAGCAGACGGAAAGAAACGCTTCTTACCGCATCTATCTGAACAAGAGCGAGCTGATTTCCTACGGTTACCTGTCCTACGACAGCAACACCTGCACCAATGCCCACAATTGGAATCAGGCGATGTACGGCTTATCGAACCAGTATTTCAATCGTGATGCCTACTGCGGCGGCTACGACCTTGGACTGACCGGTTTCCGTCAGGTGGAGGACGGAACCTTTGTGGCACAGGGCAAAAAGACCATTACCGTGTCCCGCATTCTGCCTGCCACCACGCTGACCAACAACCACCTGACCATCACCGATTCCGCACAGAAAGCCGATACCGGCAGCGAAGTCAGCGGCCGCTACAACTATACCACCACCGTCTCCGGCTCGCGAGTGAATTACTCCGCCCTGGGTACTGCGACCCACGAGACCTGGAAGGAAGCTGCGCAGCAGACCACCGAGCGCACCGGCGAACAGGGCGATGGAACGTTGTCTTATACCTACCGTTCCACGCAGGATGCCAGTGTAGATGCCGAAAGCGCCCACAAAGAAGAAACTGTCGTCCGTCATGGCACTGCAGACTACGAATACACCTACACCGCCAGCAAGGACGAAGTAGAGATCACCACCGACAGCCGCACCGAAACCACTACACCCGAAACGCCTGAAACTCCGGATACCCCCGTCAGCCCGGAGAACCCCACCGATTCTCCCGTGCAGGACGCCACTCCGGAGGATGCCGAGACGCCCGTGAACCCGGAGAACCCCGCCAATCCTCCCGTGCAGGATGCCACCCCCGATACCGTGGCCGCCCTGCCCAAGACCGGCGTCAACTGGACGGCGGCTCTGGCCATGGCCCTGAGCGGCATGGCGCTCACCGTGGCCGGTGCCTTCACCAGCCTGTTTGCCAAGAGCAAGCACTAAAAGCCAACCCCCAGTGAGCCGTAAAAAGCTCGCTGTTCCTCGCACACAACAACAATGCCCCCGGAGAGTTCTCCGGGGGCATTGTTGTTTCTATCGGTTTTTATTTTCTCAGCCAGCCGTCCACAGCGGCCACCAGCGCCTTGCCGCGGCGGCCCAGCAGGCGGGGCAGCAGCACACGGGCCATAGCCCACACGCCTGCAAAGTTGATCAGGATGACCACCGCGGTGATCAGGCCGGTCCACAGGCCGTACAGCGGGGTCTCGGCCAGCAGCACAAAGGCCTCGAACACCAGCAGGCCCACGTTCAGCAGCACCCGGCCCGGATGCACATGCATATGGATCATGCGGTTTGCGTCGATGGAGCGCAGGGTGAACACCAGCGCCAGCCCCAGGAAGGAAGCGTATGTGGCACCGATGGGGCCCCACCATTTGATGAAGAAGTAGTTCATGATGCAGTTGCTGATGGCACCGGCCATCATGGTGACCATGCTGCGGCTGGACTTTTTGGTCACCACATACACGCTGTTCATGAACTGGTTGAAGCAGCTGCAGGTGGAAGCCAG
>OGOA01001401.1_pt1 | contig 11807 bp, 8 predicted proteins | sample 1573621 | NCBI WGS metagenome assembly OGOA01 (sample SAMEA2581917, study PRJEB24529) | metagenome | biome: Human gut stool | place: China | collected 2011
GTGCGTGAAGATGGTAAGGTCGATTTGATTCTTCAGAAACCCGGTTTTGAAAAGATTGACGATTTTTCGAAGACGCTGCTAGACTATATCAAAGAGCACGGGGGACGAATTAACTTGAATGATAAAAGTCCTGCGGAAGATATCTACGACACATTTGGTGTCAGCAAGAAAACCTTTAAGAAAGGAGTGGGCGACTTGTATAAGAAACGTCTGATTACCTTGCACGAGGATGGCATTGTTTTGGCGGATTCCTAAACAGAATAGGGATTTCCCTACATACGAATAGAGAGAATCATTGGGGTGGGGAGTTTCCTCACCCTATTTTTGTGGTATCAGATTAAAGATATAAATAATAAAAACGAGATAAGTTATGCGTAAGATTATAATAAGTTTCTGCATCCTGTTCGCTGCCCTTTCCTTACAAGCGCAGTCTGTTAACGGAATCCGTATCGACGGTGGAAATACTCCGATACTTGTTTACTTGGGAGGAAACCAAATCAGTTTGCCTACTACTACCTGCTTTATAGCCAATTTGAATCCCGGACATTATACTGTTGAAGTGTTTGCCACCCGCTTTACCCGTGCGGGAGAGCGAGTATGGAAAGGAGAAAAATTGTATAAAGACTATGTTTATTTCGATGGTAGGGGAGTGAAAGAGATATGGGTAGACGGACGTGATAACATGCATCCGGAAAGACCCGACCGCCCCGGACAGGGGGGACATCGTCCGGGACAAGGAGAACACCGCCCGGGATATGGTTACAACAGGGTCATGAACGATCAGCTCTTTCAAACGTTTTATAATGAGATGAAGAAGGAGCCTTTTAAAGATGATCGTATAAAGTTGCTTAATGCTGCATTGGCCGGTTCTGATTTTACATCTGCCCAATGTCTCCAACTGACCAAACTTTATACATTTGACGATGACCGGATGGAAATTATGAAGATAATGTATCCCCGCATTGTAGATAAAGAAGCTTTCTTTACAGTGATTAATACCCTGACATTTACTTCCAGCAAGGACAAGATGAATGATTTTGTGATAGGGTATGGTCGGCGTTGATACTATTAACTGTACGGTTATAGAGATATGTTACGCATGTTTATTGAGGAATATTATCGGAATAATAAATGATAGGAGATTGAATTATGAAACGAATACTTTTTTTACTCTTTGCGGTCGGTCTGACTGCCAATATGACCGTAATGGCTGGAATGAGCACCAGCAAGGTACGTAAGGAGACACGTTTTCTTACCGATAAGATGGCGTATGAATTGAGTTTGAGTACACAGCAATATAATGATGCGTATGAGATTAATTACGACTTTATTTATTCTGTCCGTAATATAATGGATTACGTAGCACGTGGTTACGAATGGGCATTGGATGATTATTATGAAGCTTTGGATATCCGTAACGACGATCTTCGCTGGGTATTGAGTGATGCGCAGTATCGCCGGTTTCTCGGTGCCGAGTATTTCTATCGGCCGATTTATGTAACTGGAGGGAAATGGAGTTTCAGGGTGTACATCAATTACCCGAACCGTAGCTTATTCTATTTTGGTGTGCCTTATCATTACCGTACTTATTGTGGAGCGCATTATCGTCCGCACTTTCACCATACAAGCTACTATCGGGGAAGATATACTAATTTCAACCATTACTCTGCACCGCACCGGGTGAGAGATCAGAGAGTATATCACTCTTATCGTCGTTCGGACTTCGGTTCTGTCCGGTTCCGTCCGAATACTTCCACTCGTCCGCATAATGCACCGACACGTCCGGGTAATTCTTCCCGTCCGGGTTCATCAACAACACGTCCCGGAACGTCTCGTCCAAGCACATCTACTCGTCCTGATACGTCTCGTCCCGGAACGACAACGCGACCTGGTACGTCTACTCGCCCTCGTCCGGAATCAGGAGATAGACCTTCAACTTCTGTCAGACCGTCTACACCGGCCGGAAATGGGAGACCGAATAAAGAGGTTGTTCCTGATAGAAACGGGAATACAAACAGAGTAGAAGGAGATCGTAATTCCGGTCGCCGTCCGGAAACAAGTTCCGGTTCTTCAAGCTCTAATCGCAGACCGACAAGCGGAAGTTCGACAAGTAGCGGTTCCAACCGTGAAAGTGGAAAAACAAGTAGTAGTTCAAGGGAAAGTTCAAGTAGGCGAAACGATAGTAGTGGTTCCTATAATAGAAATAACAGTTCTGATAGAAACAATAGTTCTTCCAGTCGTGGTAGCTCCGGTCGTGGCAGTTCTAGTTCCAATCGTGGCAGTTCTAGCTCCAGTCGTAGTAATTCCAGTCGCAGTAGTGAAAATACTACCAGCCGTAGCAGTAGTACTACCTCTAGCCGTAGTAGCGGTAGTTCGAGTTCTACTCGAAGCAGCGGTAGCTCTACCCGGAGCAATGTTTCCAGCGGACAAACAGAAAGACGCTCTTCTTCCGGAAGTACGAGAAGTAATAGCACTCAAAGCTCTTCCCGTTCTTCTGAAAGAAACAGCAGTTCAAGAAGATAACCTATTCCTTTATTATTTATATCAATCTCATTGCTCCTCAGCGGTAGGAGAACTAGACTCCGGTTTTTCACCGGCTAGACTATTCCGGGCGTCGCCCGTAACTTGGATGTCGGGGCGGATACTATCCGCCTCGATTTCACTTATTACTCCTTGCTGTGCAAGACGTTTTGCAATCAGCTTGTAGTAACCTTCCATATTCTCCTTTAATTGTCCGCCTTCTGCAAAAGAACTGCGGAAATGCTTGGGTTTCGGGATAATGGAAGCCAGGAAAATACTTTCTTCCGTGGTCAGTTGCGAAGGGCGTTTCTTGAAATAATAAGCAGACGCTTCCTGAATACCATAAACGAGCGGTCCCCATTCTACAATATTCAGATATACTTCGTACATACGTTCTTTGGAAGTTAGTCTTTCATTCTCTATCAGCCACACAATCAATGCTTCTTCCAGTTTACGCGCAAAGTTCTTGTTACGGTTCAGGAATACATTCTTTACCAGTTGCATGGTGATCGTACTTCCTCCGCGTGCAAAGCGTTTCACTTGCAGGTCGTAAATCAGTGCTTCCCGTAAGGCATCGGGCAGAAAACCGCGATGATAAAAGAATGCTCCATCTTCGCTTTGCATGACAGACATTCTTAGAATGGGGGAAATGCTGTCCAAGGGTGTAAAGTGTTTGCATGAAGGACCGATAGGGAAGGTTCGTACCGGCACTCCATTCTCATAAGCTGTGTAAATGAACTCGTCGGACATTTTGGAGAGTGAAGTAGCTCCATAGCTTATGATATGGAAATCTTTTTCTTTCAATTCAGATTCCAGTTTGAGACTATCCAGTTGCGCAAAATCAATGTCTAACAGAAAATGATAAGCCAGCTCACCACTTGTCTTTATACCTTCCAGGTTACTGAATAATCCTTTCGGCAGAGAACTGAACAGATCGTCTGCCGGAAACCAGGATTTGTTGACTGCTGCAGTGAAATGCCAGTTTCCCTTCTCCTTCTCGACCCGTAAATAAGGATGAAACTGGAGTTTGTTGAAGTCAACAATGGTGGTACTGTCCAATTCAAATGAGTGTCCGTTTATGTTCATCTCGTAACAGAGTTGTCCGCGATCGAGATGAATGATTTCAGGAGAGAGGGCTTTATGAAATACGTCCAGTCCGTTCACTCTTGCTTTTCCTTTGAGATAGACTTGTTTGGAAGACCCTATTTCTTTCGTCAGGCTATACGATAAAGTGTCAAAGGTTATCTTAGCACCATATCTACGTGTTATATAAGGTATGGAAACTTTTAGAGAATCAGATGAATAAAGCGTTGCTTTTAATGAGTTGTAATGTTGGTGCAGTTCACCATTGGCTATCCAATGCTGTGCTAAACTGTCTTCTTGTATGGTGATGACGGATTGAAAATGATTTTCTTTAATGATAAAAGAAGGAAGAGTGAGAGATACAAAATTATTGTTTTTTCTTTCCGTGATACAGATATTGTTTAGTTGTCCGTTTTCGGGCATAAAACCATAACATAAATTTAATATTTTGTTGATTCTTTCTGCGTAATTTGTTGGGGGGGCCGTTTGTGGCGACGTTCGAGTGAGATATTCTGGTTTCTTTCTAAAAAGAAAATCGTAGTTGGCGACGGAATCCCGCTTTGTGAATGCAAGTGTAATTCCGTCTGCGGCTACATAACGTATTTTTATTTTTCTGCTTAGTAATTTCCAGAAGTTCAGTTTGACACGAGTGGATGTGAGTGTCAGTAATGTGTCTCGTTGTTCGGGTACAACAGAGAGACCTTCGAGGATGATTTCATTCAATCCATTCATTTCCAGATTATCGTAATGAATACGTAGCCCGTGAGTTTGCTCAATATGGGAGGTACGTTTGTCGACTATGCTTCTTAAGAGAGCGTTGCGACTTAAATAAATACTGATGAGACAGATGAGTAGAACTCCACTGGCTGACAGCAGAAGAATATGTTTCTTACTGTTCTTTTTCATCGTTTGATTTTGATAATTTATCGGATGCAAAGGTAGGCAATATTCTGTTTCGTAGTATATAAACTGTTTTTTTAATTGGTTGTTCGATTCTAAGCGTACAACTGTTCATTTTCGTACACCACTCTGTTTTGCAATCTTTCTGATTATTAGCTTGTTATCTTTTTGGCACGCTCGTTGCATATCTATAGTCGCAAGCGAACAACGAAGAAAAATGAAAAAAAGTTCAGAATGTTGCAACCGTTTGAGACACTTGATCCGTCTAATAAACAGAAGAACCAAAAAACAGAATGTTGAACAAATAAAAAATATACAATTATGAAAACTACAGTATTATTCAGAATGATCGTTTTAGTTGCTATGGTATTTGCAGGTATCTCTAATGCAACAGTGAAGGCACAAAACAATAACTTCATTACTAATGAAGAAACAGTAGGTGATCTTGTAGTATCGAAGGTGATTTACAGATTAGATGGCTCTCTTTATCGCCACATGAAATATGATTTTACCTATGACGATCAAAAGAGAATGGCTACCAAAGAGGCTTTCAAATGGGATGCTTCCACTGACAAATGGCTGCCGTACTTCAAGATTGATTATACTTATTCTTCTAATGAAATCACTTTGGTATACGCACGTTGGAATGACTCACACAGAGCTTACGATGCATCTGTTGAAAAGAGCGTGTATGAATTGAACGACGCTAATATGCCGGTAGCTTATATGAACTATAAATGGAATGATAAATGGATTGAAGAATCCAGTGTGAACTGGGCTATGAACGTGGCTACTCCGGCAACGAATGAAGCAACTCTGCTGACTGCCAGCAGATAAAAATAAATTAGGAGTTGTGAAACTCCTTCTCTCTCTCTTAATTTAACTGCATTAAAAACGGTGGATTGCCCTATGAGGAAATCCACCGTTCTGTTTATCTGATAAACAGCTTATATTGATTTGTATTACTTTCCGGTGCGGTGCCTATTTAACGAGTGGCAAATATTCTCCATAACCTTCCTCTTTCATTTTCTCTTTCGGGATAAAACGAAGGGAGGCGCTATTGATGCAATAACGTAATCCGCCTTTCTCTTTCGGACCATCTGTGAATACATGTCCCAGATGTGCATCTCCGGTTTTACTGCGTACTTCCGTACGTATCATGCCATGCGAAGTATCTTTCTTCTCTGCGATGATATCTTTTTGAATCGGCTGGGAAAAGCTAGGCCACCCGCAACCCGAATCGAACTTGTCGGTAGAAACAAACAAAGGCTCTCCGGTGGTAATATCAACATAAATGCCTGGGCGGTGCTCATTCCAGTATTCATTGTGGAAGGCCGGTTCGGTGGCATTCTTCTGGGTTACTGCATATTGTTCCGCCGACAGTTCCTTGCGGAGGGTTGAGTCATCCGGTTTTTGATACACTTTAGTTTTCGGTGCATTGGCTTTGCGTGCCATTTCAAATAAAGCAGGATTGATGTGGCAGTATCCTCCAGAATTTTTATCCAGATAGTCCTGATGGTAAGTCTCTGCGGGATAGAAATTAGTCAATGGCTTTACTTCTATAGCGATAGGAGTCTTATATTGTGTAGACAATAGTTTAATAGCCTGGTTAATGACAGGAAGATCTTCTTTATTTATATAATAGATGCCGGTTCTATACTGTGTTCCCCGGTCATTACCCTGACGGTTGAGGCTGGTAGGGTCAATTGTCTTGAAATACAGATCAAGCAGCAAATTTAAATCTACCGTTTTAGGATCATAAACCACCTTTACTGTTTCCGCAGCATTGGTTTTTCCTGAACAGACCTGTTCATAACTCGGATTGGCAACATTACTGTTGGCATATCCTACTTGAGTACTTTCTACTCCTCGAATTTGTTTCAGGAAATGTTCTGTTCCCCAGAAGCATCCTCCTGCAAAATAGATTTCTGCTTGATTTTTCATTGGTTTAGCAACTCCTAAAAATGTATTACTAATCACTACGATCACTATGATGATAAAATACTTCATATCCGTTAGTTCTTTCTATAATAACGAATGAACCAACGGATATGTTTTAAGGAACTACTATACTAAACTCAAATATATTTCTTTTTATTCAATGACTTGTCCTTTGTAGAAATCCAGAATTTTAGTCCGGAACAGATAGTCGTATTTTGCTTGCAACTTATCCGAAAGAGCTTTCGTCAGATTAAGTTTGGCTTCATTATATTCTACAAAGGTAGCTTTGCCGTTATTGAATTTCTCACTCATCAAGCGGAAAGACTCCTCGTTGGCTTTCACTGCCACTTCACTGGAGTTGTACTTGCTTTCAGCAGCTAGAGCATTATACCAAGCCTGCTGAATCTCTTTGTAGAGTACTTTCTTTGCGTTATCCAATCTCAAAGATAAGTCTATTTGTTGTAAACGAGCGGTGCGTACTCGGTTTCGTGTAGAAAAACGATTAAAGATCGGAACGCTCAAATTGAATCCTACATACTTATTCAAGTTGTTCTTTATCTGGCTGCCGAAGCTGTTTTCTGATCTTCCGCTCACAGTATAATAATTGCTACCCAAACCGGCGCTGAAAGAGAGTTGTGGATAAAACGCACTTTGGGCAATACGAATACTATTAAGACTACCTTGTAAACGGTATTCTGCAGCCTTAATACTTGGTTTGTAAGCAAGAGCCTGTGTATATATATCATCCGGTGGGGTGAGAGATTCGAACTCTAGTTCTTCCTTAGGACTTTCGAGCACGAATCCTTCAGGCGTAGGTAATTCCAAAAGTTGGGTGAGGTCTAATAATGACAACTTGTATGTATTGTCTGATTGTACAGCAGTCATTTCATCCTGTGCAACACGGGCTTGTGCTTCGGCCACTTCAGAAGGAGATGCTTTACCTACTCCGTGGAGCCCTTGGATGCGCTTTAGCTGGTCTTTGCTTAAATCTACCTGATTATGAGCAACCTTACTTAATTCTTGGTTGAATAAAACCTGCAAATAAGCGGAAGTGACATTGATTGCAATGTCTTCTTTGGCTTTATTCAAATCTTCTATAGCAGCTTTTAAATCCAGTTTGGCAAGTGAATATTGGTTGGGCAATTGCAAACCGGTAAATATAGGTACGTTTGTTCCCAAGCTGAAATTGGTATTGGCGCTGTTGATGTCACTATACGAGTTGTCTATCGGAGAAGCGGTACGACCCCAACTCCAGTTTTGACTGGCACTACCACTCAAATTCGGAAGGCGTGCCCATTTAGTGGTGTTTACGCTCACTTTGCCTGCTTCGACATTATTGGCCGATTGACGGATTTCTATATTATGCTCAATGGCATAGTCGATACATTGCCGCAGCGTCCACGCTTGCGAAGGGTTGTTCTGTGCCTGGATGGAGATGATTCCGACTCCGGCAAGCAGAAAGGCTGATATGGTTTTACGAATTATTTTCATCGGATTCAATTATTTATCTTTTTTCTCTGCACCACGTATTTTGTCCTGAATGGTTACCCCTTTCTTGATTTCTATCTTGATTCCATCACTCATACCGGCAGTCACCTGCGTACGCTGGAACTTTTGTTCGGGCACTGAATCTGTCATGATGTACACAAATGTAGAGTCGCCATTAAACTCAATAGTGCTTTCGGGCACTGCCAATACTTGATTTGCCCTTTGCAACACGATTTCCGCATTAGCCGAATATCCGGAACGAATCTGAACGGAATCTGGAATGGTAATTGCAGCCTTGATTTCAAATTGGTTGGCACCATTGGTTTCTACCCCTTTCGGAGAGATATATTCCAGAATGGCGTTGAAAGTCAGATTTTGCAAAGCTCCGATTGTCAGTTTGATCGGCATCTGTTCATGGATACGTCCCACTTCCGTTTCATCAATATTACCACGGAAAATCATGTCGTTCATATTGGCTACCGTAGCAATCGTGGTTCCATCATTGAACGTGTTACTCATAATCACAGAGTTACCGGCTTTTACAGGTACATCCAAAATCAACCCGTCAATGGTAGAACGAATCATCGTACTACTGAACGATGCACTGTTTTTGGTAATCCCTTCTTTTACGATTTCCAGATTATCTTTAGCCGTCTGTCTCTCTTCACGAGCTTGCTTCAAGGCTACTTCACTTTTCTCATATTCTTCCCGGCTAATCAGCTGATCTTCGTACAACTTCTTTACACGGGCAAAATCCGTTTCTGCCTGTGTTGCATTAATCTCTGCCAGGCGCACACGACTTTCCGCAGAATTCAGTTGACCGAGTTCAGGGATTACTTTTACTTTGGCGATCACTTCCCCTTTCTTCACAGCTTGTCCGGCTTCTTTGTACACTTCGTCGATAATACCCGAAATCTGCGGTTTGATTAAAATTTCGTCTCTCGGTTCCACCTTTCCGGTAGCTACTGTGGTCTTTTGGAGGTCAGTGACTTCCGGTTTTACTATTTCGTAAGTGATTACCTTGGGTTTAGACTTCTGATAAAGGAATACGAATGTTCCGACAAGAATGATAGCAATGGCTACCAATAATGTGATTTTCAGATACTTTTTCATGACTTTATTTATATTTTTATTGTTTACGATTAATAATTGAAATCCCTCGCACCTCTTTATTCGTCTCGAATAGCTTCAATCGGTTTGATAGCCATAGCCCGATAAGCAGGTGCCAGACCTGCCAACATTCCCAGTGCGATCAGAAGAGCACAAGTGCCGATTGCCAGTCCGAAGGTAACCTGAAAACGGACGTCTCCTCCGTCGGCGTTTGCTCCCATTTCTACCAATTGCAACACCATGACGGCAAAAGAGATTCCACACATTCCTGCAATAGTGGTAAGCACCATACTTTCCGATAGAATCTGTTGCAGGATATCTTTCGGACGTGCTCCGATAGCCCGGCGGATACCAATTTCGGTCGTGCGTTCCTTTACGGTCACCATCATGATATTGGATACACCGATAGCACCTGCTAGTAACGTTCCTAATCCTACCATCCAGACCAATATATTAATGCCGTTGAATAAGTTGTCTACCATAGAAAACATCGCTTCGGCATTCAGATACATAACTGCTTGTTTGTCGTTAGGGGCGATATAATGGGCAGCTTTGATAATCTGTTCCATTTTCGGTTGCAGTTCAGACACCTTGACACCTTGTTTGGCTGTGAAGCATACTACATCAATCTGTCCTCCCAGATTATAAGCCTGTTGCATGGTGGTGAAAGGTAGAGTGACGGCTTCCGAAGCTCTTCCTTGTATATTCATATCTCCTTCGGAAGAAGACATCCCGATCACCTGATAATAAATCCCGTCTACTCTCACGTATTTGCCGCACGGGTTCTCTCCCGGTTTGAAAAGGCTTTCATAAATTCGTTTGCCGATCACACAAACTTTTCGCGCTTCGCGTATATCAACTTCATTGATAAACCGTCCATACGCCATTTCCTGTGATTCGATGTGGAGATAATCGGGGTATAGTCCTTTTACACTGCAATCATATTTCTTATCTTCGTATACAGCTTTAGATCCCCAACGTGCAACGGAGGGGGTAATGACTTCCACTTCTTTGACCTGCGAACGAAGGCGTTCGATATCTGTAGATTCCAGATTCCACCACCTTCCTTTGCGAAAACCTTTATACGCTTCTCCTGTCCTTTGTGAAGCTAGGAAACCGGAGTTAGTCGCAAATCCTTCAAAGTTCTTTTTTAGCATATATTCCAGTCCCTGTCCGCCGCCAATAAGGGCTACAAGCATAAAAATTCCCCAGAACACACCGAATGCAGTCAGCAGACTTCTTGTCTTATTTCTTGTGATAGTGATGAGGATTTCCTCACAAGTATCTATGTCTATTCTCATAATCTTAATCTGCTCTAAGTGCTTCGATCGGCCGGATACTGACTGCTTTCCGGGCAGGGAACAATCCGGCTAATGTTCCAGCTATTATTAATGTGAGTGTAGCTTGTATGGCGATTCTGATGTCGACAGTAGGATTCAGAAAAACCGTTTCTGTCCACATTCCGGTATCCATTGTCTGATTGCCGAAAGCGTTGTTCATCCATTCGGTTGCTCCGATACCGGCCACCATGCCTATATATCCGAATATTGTGGTAATAGTGACACTCTCAACGATAATCAGCCAAAGAATAGAAAGCGGTTTGGCGCCGAGTGCTTTGCGGATACCAAATTCGCGGGTACGTTCTTTTACCGTAATCAACATGATATTGGAAACTCCGACAATTCCGCTTAGTAATGTAAAAATACCGATAACCCAAATCGCTATACGGAGCATGGCCGACCCCTGCTGTTGTTGTAGATAATTGGTAAATCGGTTCCATATCCAAATTGCACTATGGTCGGTCGGGTCAAAACGATGATTGGCTCCCAAAACTTTGCGGTAGTAGGTTTCAAACTTCTCATTGGCTTCTATTGTTTCCAAATTTTTGGTAGTCATGATGAGGTTATTCAGTTTGTCACCCTTATTATAAATGGTTTGCAGAGTACTGAAAGGAATGTAGGCGTCGCTGTCTCCGCTGTCTCCCTTGTCGTTATAAAGTCCAACCACTTGATAAACCACATTGCCGGCATTGACAAACTGTCCGATAGGATCGGTATGGGTCTTGTCGAATAAGATTTCAGCAGTCTTCTTATGGAGCACGATCACTTTGCGTCGTTCCCTGATATCAATCTCGTTGATGAAACGTCCTTTGAAGAGTTTTACAACTTCTACTTCCGTATGATTGGGATATACACCGGAAAGACTCAGGCTTACATACTCTTGCCCGAAACTAAGATTTACGCCTCCTTGCCATACCGTTCCACCGGTATTGATGACATGATCCGGGAAATACCGGTTGGTAGCGTCTACGTCTTTATTGTCCAGTTGCACCCGTCTTCCTTCTTTCAATCCATCGTAGGATTTACTTGTCCAACCCGGGAAAATCTTGATAGAGTTCATCGCCCGTTCCGAAGCCGATTGCTCGAATGCATGAATCAGTCCGTTGCCTGCACCCAATAGGACGATAAGCATGAATATTCCCCATGCTACGGCAAATCCCGTAAGGAAGGTCCTCAGCTTATTGCGTTTGATAGTACTATAAATTTCTTGCCAGATGTCAATCATGATATCGTTTGTATAGTAGTATATTTTGATTTATTTCATGATACCGTTTTTGCCGAAAGGAGAAGCGTCGTGATCGATGTTGTCTTCAATTCGTTCAATGATACCGTCTTTGATGTGGATGATTTTATCGGTCTGGTTGGCCACTCCGCTTTCATGGGTGACCACTACAATCGTCATTCCCATTTTATGCAGGTCTTTCA